>VOFK01001504.1_pt1 | contig 34314 bp, 69 predicted proteins | sample 5384121 | NCBI WGS metagenome assembly VOFK01 (sample SAMN12384730, study PRJNA508395) | human gut metagenome | isolation source: healthy gut J | host: Homo sapiens | reverse complement strand
GTGGCCCCGGCCGCATGGCTGGTCCTTCCTTCCGGACACACACATCCTCCCGCCTTTGCCGCTGCCTTTTGCGCTCCGGCTGCAAACCGCAGGCTCGGCATCCCGGCCTTAAAGCGGCCGGTTCATCGGTCACGCGACGCGCCTGTATGCGCATCCCCTCCCCCACCGATTCCTGGGCGGCGGCACTGCCTTGCATTAAAGCCTCCGGCTCCCTGCCTGGCAGATAAGATCAGCAACAGATGGGCGAAACGCAGCGAAGTAAAACGAAACTGTATAAACCTCAATTTCGTCTCGTACTCGTTCTCGCTTTGCTTTTTACATTCAGATGAAGCGCTATATCGCTTCGATTCTGCTTCAGAGCCTCGAAAACCGTAAGATTTTTCCGAGGCTCAACTGATAATAGAATCCCCAAGCAAAAAACAGCCAAAGCGCACGCGGCGGCTATTCCCAATCGTTCTCTTGCATTCAGGTAAACAAAAGCAGCCAGCACCGTGAGGAGGATAAAGCGGTGCTGCGGTATGAGAACTCCCTATTTTTGCGGATCAGGAGGATTTTGGTAGTCTGTCCGCCGTTCTGGCTATTGCCTCGCATAGAAACGGGAGACAGTTTTTATGGGCCTGCGGTGCGCCGCTGCTGCGGCCCGCACCCGCAGGGAAATGTGCCTGCATGGGCTTTTGCGGGGAGAACCTTTCGGAGGTTATGGGGGATGTCCGTTCCGTTCTCCCTGAGTGCACCCGCATATTATTATGCCAGACAATCGTGGCAATTCTTTGTGGTAATTTTGAACAGTTTGCAAATAAACGCCTTGCCCATGAAAAAGACTGCTGAGAAAAGTCCGCACATTTCAGCAGTCTGAATCTGTTTTTTCTGCGTTACCCCAAAATTCCCTTGGCGATGTCGGCGCTGCGCTTGGCGTCCTTTTGCGTACCAGTCCGCGCCGATCTTTTCGGCGTATTCCGGGGTCAGCACGGCACCGCCCACCATGATCTTGCAGTCCAGCTTAGCGGCGCGCAGGGGCGGCGATGGTCTCCTCCATGCTTTTTCAGGGTGGTGGTCATCAGGTGCCGAAAGCCTACCAGATGCACGTCCTTTTCCCGCACGGTGTCCACCACCGTCTCCACCGGTACGTCCGGCCAAGATCCAGAACCTCAAAGCCGTAGTTTTTTCCAGAATGACCCGGACGATGTTCTTGCCGATGTCGTGTACATCGCCCTTGACGGTGGCAAGGACGATACGCCCCTTGCTGGCGCTGCCCTCGCCCTTTTGGGCAATGGCGGTCTTGATCTCCTCAAAGGCGCTCTGGGCGGCGCTGGCAGCCTGCAGCAGCTGTGGCAGGAACAGGGGTGCCTTTTTTCGTACTTGGCACCCACGATGTCCAAAGCGGGGATCAAGGCTTCGTCCACCACCTCCAGCGGCTGTTTTTCCGCCAGCAGGGGTGCGGGTATGGGCGGCGGCGTCGCACCCTTCAAGCCCCTTTTCCACCGCTTTCATCAGGGCAGCGTAGGGACCGGTGAGTTCTGCTTCGGCGGCACTGGCGGCAGGCACGGCTTTTGCAGCCTGTGCCAGCGCGGTGCTGGCTGCGGCACACGGTCGGCAAAGCGCTCGATGTACTTTGTGCTCTGCTTGTCCCGGTTGGTCAGCACGTTGTAGGCGTACACCGCCGCCATCATCTCCTCGCTGGAAGGGTTCATGATGGCAAGGTCAGCCCGGCGTACATGGCCATGGTCAAAAAGGTGGTGTTCAGGTAGGTGCGGCATGGCAGACCAAAGCTGATGTTGGACACGCCCAGCACGGTGCGCACTCCCAGCTCCTTTTTGCAGGCTTCCAGCGCTTGCTGTACCGTGGCCAGCATCCTCCTGCTGGGCGCTGGCGGTCAGGGTAAGGCAGTCGATGTAGATATCTTCCCGAGGATGCCTGCTGCCAGCGCTGCCTCGGTGATGCGGCGGGCAATGGCCACGCGGTCTGCGGCTTTGGGCTGGATGCCTTTTCATCGATAGCCAGTCCCACGATGGCGGCACCGTACTTCTTGCACAGCGGCAGGATGGCGGCAAGCTTTTTCCGGCTCGCCGTTGGTGGAGTTGACGATGGGCTTGCCGTTGTACACCCACAGACCCCGCGCCAGCGCCTCCACGTTGGAGGAGTCCAGCTGCAAAGGCAAACTGGTCACGCTTTGCAGCGCCTTGACCACCTGCTCCATCAGCACCGGCTCGTCCACGCCGGGCGCGCCCCGTTCACGTCAAGATCTGCGCCCCAAAGCCTCTGCCTGACTGACGGCCTGTTCCAGCATGTTCATGTCGCCTTCCCGCAATGCCTGCTGGAAGCGCTTTTTTTGCCGGTGGGGTTGATGCGCTCGCCCACCACCGTGATGCCGTCTACCGTGACCGTGTCCACCGGGGTGCACAGCACTGAGGGGCATCCGGTGCGCGGGACGCCCCGGGGTGCAGCCTGCAAAGGTGCCGTTGAGCAGCCGGATGAACTCCGGGGTGGTGCCGCAGCAGCCGCCGGCGGCAAACAGGTGCAGCTCCCGGTAGGGCTTCATCTGCAAAGCAAACAGCTGCGGGGTGATGTCGTAGCCGCTGCCGTCTGCCCGGGGCAGACCGGCGTTGGGCTTGACGAACACCGGGAAGTTGCCGGGCACGGCCTCGGCCAGGCCGCTTTGCCATGGGGAAGATCTCTTTGGGTCCCAGCGAGCAGTTGATGCCCACGGCGTCTGGCCCCCAGACCCCGCGCGGTGACGCCGAAGCTTTCCACCGTGCAGCCGGTAAAAAATGCGGCCGCCGGCTAAAACTCATGCTGGCCAGGGATGGGCTGGAGTTTTCCTGGGCGGCCAGCAGCGCGGCCTTTGAGCTCGTACAGGTCGGTGAAGGTCTCAAAAAGATCAGGTCGGCCCCGGCCGGCTTCACTGGCCCGCACGATGCGGGCGTACTCCTCCACGGCATCCTCAAAGGCCAGGGTGCCGTTGGGCTCCAGCAGTCGCCCAGCGGGCCGAGATGACATCCAGCGCGGCAAGCGCACCATAGGGGCGCACAGGCCCGCTTTGCAGTTTAATGCCTGCTGCAACGACCTGCTCCAGATGTAGGCGCTGCCTGCCAGCTTGTGGGCTGACGCGCCGAAAGGTGTTGGCGTTGATGATACGGCTGCCCGCTGCGGCATACTGAGCATGGATGCCCTCGATGAGCTGCGGGTCGGTGATGTTCAGTTCCTCGGGCCGGGCGCCCAGCTTTCAGGCCTGCCGCCTGCAGCATGGTGCCCATGCCGCCGTCCAGCAGGATGGTATTGCTCTCCCAAAAGTTCACTCACTTGCACAGGTCTTTCCCCTCTTTCTGTATTCGCCGCAGGGGTGCGCAGCACATTAGTGCCCGCACCCGGCCAGTTGCCCCTTTACCGGATGGTCGCTGACCCCCAGAATGGCGGTCACGCTTTGCGCGGGGTATCAGGTTGGTGTCGGTGACGCGCCCGGCCGGCGCGCCATGTCCAGCGCCCGCTGCCACCAGCGGCTGCACCGCGATATCCCCAATCGCCGTAGCCAGCAGCGCCCCGGTCAGGAATACTTTCCCTCCGGTCGCCGCCCAGCACAGCGCAGCTGCCTCACGGCGGCATCGGCAGCCTGCTCGGCCAGTGCGCTGCCCAAGGCATCGGGAGGCTACCCGGCGGCAATGTCGCCCACATACACTGGCGGCGGATCTGGGCATCACCGGGGCCCAGCGTCACTGCCAGCAAGAATGGCCTGCCGCAGCCAGTCGAGTGCTTGTGCGCTCCTCGCCGGGCGAAGCCCCCGGCCTCGGTCCGGGAGCGAGGGGTGTCTGCCAGCAACCACACCACGGGGCATCGCCGCCAGCAGCGGCACCGCGCTTTTGCAGCAGCGCCAGCGTGGTGCAGCGTCCGGCTTCGCCATTGCGCGCCGAAATACCGCGCCGCACCAATACCAAGATCTACGGCCTGCGGTTTTTCTATCGCCAGCGGAGGGCACACCGATCGCCATGGGCCGCACCTCCTACTTCGCTCTGAATAAAGTACTATTCTAAGTATACCGCACTTGTGGGCTTTTAATCAATCCGCAAAAAGGGGAGGAAATAGAAAAGGCTGCCTCTGTTTATCGAAGGCAAGAAATTGGTGCAACACTACTGTGACATGGAATCGACTTGTCTATCCGGCAGATTTCCGTGCTTTATATAGAAGAAACACGGCTTTTGCCTGTTAGAATAGTACGTGAAACCGTCCTTCTGGCCAGGATTGAACAAAGATTTCACTTGTGTTTATGGAACACTTTTCATAAAACTAGAGTGATAATCCGGTCCGGTGGAGAGAAGCTTTAGTTGAAACATGTTGAAACTAGAGCTGCTGTCCTTCTACGCGAAGCGTTCATTGACCTATTGATTGTCATATCGTATAATAATCAAAATAGTCTGTTAAGATTATTTGTCGCGATTAGAGAGGATAACTATGAAAATAGGAATCATAAAAAAGATATACCATTTCAAAACCGAGAATTTTTCAAAGGCTGTGAATTAAAAAGAAGACCCCTGATACGAAAACATTAGAAGAGTATGGCGAAAATGTTACAAGGGCGTATTTAACTGATTCTGTATTTTTGAAAGATCACAAAGAACTTGAAAGGACACTACAAACAAATTAAAAAACAAGCAATAGAAAATTATTTGGAGACAATAAAATCCATTATAAAAGAAATAATTCAGAGTTCCTTTCAATTCTACTTCATGACCCTCAGCTGAGAGAGAAAGATCATCCGGGGATTTTTATGTGTAGAAGAAGCAATCCGTAGACAGAACGAAGAAGCTCACCGTCAAAAAGATGGAGCGTCTGGAGAAATACAATAGAGCAGAAGAAGAGCGTCAAGCGCCCGCGCGAGCAGCAAGACCTCGCCAGCGGCAAGCGTGTGTTCGTCCCCGTACTGCAAGTCCACGAACACCGAAAAGATCAGCATGCATGGGGCCAGAGCAGTGTCAATATCTATTGTTGGAGCCGTTTTCGTCTAAGTTAGGCAAACAATGGCATTGTAAAAAACTGCAACAGTAACTTTAACTATGAAAAGAAAAAACCTATGGGGCGTAATATGATCCTATTTACGCTACTGGCGCGTTACCAGAAGACGAAAAATGCTGACATCCTTTCGAAATTTTATAGTAAAATAATTCTGTCTGATTACGAGATCAGTGACCGCCAGAACAAGGGATGTTAAGTGAGCAGCCAATTTTTTGTTTTGCGCGAAGACGAAAAATGAAAGAGCTGTTCTCCACGCAGCCATGAAAAAGTGAAGCCGCGACAGGAGCGGATTCCTTCCAGATTAAAAAGATGGACGAACTTTAAAAATACAACCTTGAAACAAAACAAGTAGATCAAGCGTTGGCTGCACAACAATATCGTAGAAACCCTCAAGATATCGACTGACTGATGACGAACTCTCATACTCGTCACATTTTATTTTAAATCAAACAAGTGCTTTTAGGAAAAAATATCACTGGTTGCAGCATGTCGGGCAAGAATAAAACCAAAGCCGGGATATGAAGCTTTACTGATTCAACCACTATTAATGTTATTCACTGGTGACAAATGTGATAAATATTTTGTAACAAAAGAAGTCTTTATTGCAAAAGTTAAGCGGCTGTTGGAAATATTATGTTTCAGCTGAGTTTGATCCATCTATGTCTTCTCGCGATAAGGAATTGGCAAGATGGCAAGCTATTATAGTAGCACACAAGAAATTTTTGACGAATTTGCTCAACATACAAGCATAAACAATGATGGTTATACGACTACAAAACCGGCAACGCAGAGACAAAGACTGCTCTGATATTTTATTGACTCTGGTAAATATACAGAAGGAGAAATTATTCAATATTTCCATGAACAATATCTTGACACTGATGGCATGGAGAAGAGGCAACTCAAAAAGTTAGGAAATGATTTAAATTATTTATTAGACTATTGCACAGAACTTAAAACGATCAACGCAAAATTAGAACGTCCATAGCCGTGCTGTGTCTGTGTCTCGTGGCGCCAAGCCAGCGGGAAAATCGGCAAACAGGGCATTGTAAGCAGTGAGTAATTTAAACGCCGACTCAGTGAGGTGTGCTGTCCGCTTAACAACAATAAAAGCCTGCCCGCAAGGTGCCCCGAAAGGCATTTTTTGAGTTATAAGGCACAAACAAGGCGCATTCCAACTAGATTTCTCAAGAAATAAATAAAGCCACAAAACCGCATTAATAAACGGTTCATCGTGGCTTTTCTTGTGGTCGGAGTGGCGAGACTCGAACTCGCGGCCTCCTGCTCCCAAAGCAGGCGCGCTACCAACTGCGCAACACCCCGGCATCTGGCGGCACGGCTGCACCGCCAGAATATAGTATATCGTTTTTTGCTGCGGTTCGTCAATACAGAATCCGCAGCTGACGGTGCTGCACGGTCTGATTTTTTCAGCCGGCAGAAGCGGCAGCTGGCAATAGCGAAAAAGGGCACGGCAGCAGGCACTTTTTATGGCAACTGGGTGCGGGTTTGGTGCAACTGCCAAAAAGCGGATGCAAAACTATACAGAGTGCAAAACTTGTTGCGCCCAGTTGCAAGCTGGCTGGAAAGGTTGCTATGCATAGCACTATACGCCGTGAAGCGTAGTGAGATGCGGCGGTGGAAAGCAGACGATAGCTAAAAAGAAAGGCACGGCGTAAGCGATGACGATACAGGAATGCTATAAAAGATGGGCGCAGACTATCAGGAGGTGCTGGGACGGCTGTAGTAACGAAGCCATGATCTGCAAATTTGTGCGGATGTTCTTTTGCAGGACGACAGCTTTACATATCTTGGAGGATGGGCTGCGCAGGAGACAATAAAGAGGCATTCCGTGGGGCACTACCCCTCAAAGGGCGTCTGCCAGGAATCTTGGCTTTTCCTAACCTGTATGCGCCCGCCTGCGGCCCTGACCGAGACCCTGCGCGCCGGGCAGCTGGAGGGCACGCAGGAGCAGTTTGCAAGGGGTGGCAGAGCAGTATCAATGCACGATGGACGCCATCCGTGCGCTGGACTGAAAATCAATACGGTGCCGGGCGGCTTTCGCTGCCGGCATTGTTCTTTACAGGGATATGCCTGAAAGCACAGAACCGCCCCTTTTTTCGCCGCGTAGTTTGCGGTATGATAGACAAAAAAAGAGGGAAGTGAGACCCCATTATGTCCAAACATATCTCTGTCTGTCTGCCCATCAGCAGAGCAGAGATTCGCATTGAGGCGGTGCAGGGCTTTGCATATCGCTTTTTACAACCCCGACCGCCACGGTGGAGGATGCCCCGTGGGCAGATGCCGTGTTGGCACCTGCCGGTGCCGCTGGATCCGGCAGAACGACCATCTGGAGGGTTCCAACCAACGCGCGGCCCCCACTAACTGGTCTGGAGCCGGGGTGCTGCTGGAGAAGTGCATCGTGACTTCAACGCCACCGGCGCTACGGTCTGGCCATCAGCGAGTGTATGCTGGCAATGGCTCAGCCTGCTCAAGGAGCTGCCCACCTGCCGGGACAACCAGCGGGTTTAACGCCAGCACCCACCGCCAGCTCTTGTGGGCAGCATTGCGGCAGCCGGGTGCTGTGCGTGGGCATGTAGCGATATCGGCTCGAACTTTGCCCGGCGGGCGGCGCGGGTGCTGAGGTGTGGCGCGTGTGCCGCACCGTGCACCCGGACGCCCCTGCCCGACTACTGCACCTGTGTGGTGGCGCAGAGCATTGACGCAGAACCGCAGGCCGATCTTGTGGCGTTGAGTTTGCGCCCGGCACGCCGGAGACACTGCATCTGTTCAGCGCCGAGCGGCTGGCGCCTCAAAAAGGTCCCCGGCTCAATGTGGGGCGGCACTGCCGTGGACGGCGAGGCGTTGGCAGCGGCTGTACAGCGGGCGGCTTTCCGGCAGGGCTGGACGTACCGACCCTGAGCTGCCGCTGACATCTCTGTGGGCGGAGCCGAGATCATCACGCCCCACGTCACCGGCGGCTTCAGCCTCGCCCAAGACGCTGACAACATTGTGGATATTCTGGTGCTAATAACCTCAAGCGCTTGGCGCAAGCTGCCGGTCAGCCGCTGGATAACCAGATGGACTGCCGCCGCACTCCAGTACGCCAGCGGCGCAATGGCTGTAAAGCACCGATAAAATAAAAACTGCCGCACAATTGTGCGGCAGTTTTTGCTTTATAGTTTATAGCATCACTGCGCCTGTGCAAGGCAGGCGTCCATGGCGGTAAAGATGGCCTCGTTGGTCATAGTGGAACCGGTGATGGCGTCCCGCCAGCCGGTAGAACCGGTCTTGAGCAATGCAGCAGCCAGGCTCTCGGCAGCTTTGCCGCCCAGTTCTGGGCCTCGCCGAGGCGTCGACCTGCCACATTGGTCACCTTGCCGCCGGTGACGGTCACGGTAACGCCCACCTCGCTCAGACAGCCCTGCGCACTGGCGGTGCCATAGCTGCCATCGGTCAGGGAAGCCGGCGCGTCGGCGGCGCGGTACGGTGCCGGTGTTCTGGATGGCTGAGGCTCAGCACAACTGCCATGATGACAGTGACGATGGCCATAATGACGATGTTGCGGGTCATTTTTGTTTTTCATGGTATGGTATCTGCTCCTTTTGGGGGTTGATTACTTTGCAGGTTTTGAAGCTGTCGCGCAGGGTGACCACGCGGTTGGCCACGCCGGGGTTCTTGTCCGGGGTGAAGAAACCGGTGCGGAACTGGAACTTTTCGCCGGGCTTGGCGTCCTTCAGGCTCTTCCAGCTTGCAGCCGGTGCGCACCACGCCTCGGGGTTCAGGTAGTCCTTGTAGTCGCTGCCCTCGGGGATGGCGTTCATGTTGGCCTCGGTGAAACAGCTTGTCGTACAGGCGCACCTCGGCATCCACGGCATGGGCGGCGCTGACCAGTGGATGGTGCCCTTGACCTTGCGGCCGTCGGCGGGCATGCCGTTGCCGGTCTCAAGGTCGGCGGTGCAGTGGATGGCGGCAATGCTGCCGTCGGCATTCTTCTCCACGCCGGTGCACTTGACGATGTAGGCGCCCATCAGACGCACCTCACCGCCAATGGTCAGGCGCTGGAACTTCGGAGGCGGCACCTCGGCAAAGTCCTCGCTTCTCGATCCACAGCTCGCGGGTAAAGGCCACCTTGCGGGTGGTGGTATCGTTGGCTTCGCGGTTGGGGTTGTTGGCCACGTCAAAGTACTCGGTCTTGTCGGCCGGGGTAGTTGTCCACGACCAGCTTTACCGGGTCCAGCACGGCAATGCGGCGCTGGGCGGTCAGGTCCAGCTCACTGCGGATGCAGGCTTCCAGCTGGCGCATGTCGATCAGGTTGTCGGACTTGGAGATGCCGGCCTCCCGGACAAAGGTGAAGATGGAGGTGGGGGGTGTAGCCCCGGCGGCGCAGGCCGCACAGGGTCGGCATCCGGGGGGGTCATCCCAGCCGTCCACGATGCCCATTTCCACCAGCTCACGCAGGTAGCGCTTGCTCATGACGGTGTTGGTCATGTTCAGGCGGGCAAACTCGCGCTGCTTGGGGGAACTCGGTGCCAAAAATGTTCTCGATGACCCAGTTGTACAGCGGACGGTGGTTCTCGAACTCCAGGCTGCACATGCTGTGGGTGATGCCCTCAATGGCATCCTGGATGGGATGCGCAAAATCGTACATGGGGTAGATGCACCACTTATTGCCCTGGCGGTGGTGTTCAGCATACTTGAGGCGGTAGATGGCCGGGTCGCGCAGGTTCATGTTGGGGCTGGCCAGATCGATCTTGGCACGCAGGGTCTTTTCGCCCTCCTGGAACTCACCGGCACGCATCCGGCGGAACAGGTCAAGATTCTCTTCCGGGGTGCGGTCCGCGCCACGGAGAGGGACGGGGGGGCTTGCCGGCATCGGCACCACGGTACTCGCGCATCTCGTCACGGGTCAGGTCGTCCACGTAGGCCTTGCCCTCCAAGATGAGCTTCTTCGGCGTACTCGTAGCACTTGTCAAAGTAATCGCTGCCATAGAAGATGCCGCCGTTGGGGTCGGCACCCAGCCAGTGCAGATCCTCGATGATGCTGTTCACGTACCCTCACCCTCGCGGGCGGGGTTGGTGTCGTCCAGACGCAGGTTGAACTTACCGCCGTACTGGTTTGCAATGGACCAGTTGATGTAGATGGCCTTGGCACTGCCGATGTGCAGGTAGCCGTTGGGCTCGGGCGGGGGAAGCGGGTATGGATCTCGCTGATCTTGCCCTCGGCCAGATCCGCGTCGATGATGTCGGTCAGAAAGTTTTTATCTGCCATGTGTTTTCCCCCGTCAAAGGCACAAAGTGCCTACATATTCCATAATACTATATAATACACTATTCTGCCGATTTCTTCAAGAGAAAAATCTCAGTCTCGCATACGCCTCGCCAGCTCCCCCCGAGAGGGAGCTTAACTCCTCCAGTCACCTTCGGTGCCAGCCCCTCAGAGATGGGGCCCTTGGCAGTACGGTAAAAGCTTTCTCTCTTTGCCAAAGGCTCCCTCCCCGAGGGAGCTGGCAAAGCCGTCGAGGCTTTGACTGAAGGAGTTCTCTCATCCGAAAAAATCCCCAATTCATGTTGTTTTCCACAACTTTTTCCCTATCCCTTGACACCGCCGTGCAAGGAGAGTATATTTTTGCATGGTGTAAGGCGGATTTTGCCGTGTTTATAATAGGAGGAACCCCATGAACAGTTTAAAAGAAGTGTTCAGCTGGAAAAATATGCTGAAGAATTTAAATTTCTTTTGTGAGCTGAACCTTGGCCTGATCCTGACTGCGGTCGGCATCGTATACTTTAAAAACTCCCAATCATTTTGCATTTGGCGGCACCTCGGGCTTGTCCATTCTGCTGGCAGACCTGTTCCCCCGGATCAACGTGGGCGGCTTCATGTGGATCATCAACCTGATCCTGGTGGTGCTGGGCTTCGTCTTTTCTGGGCATCAAGACCATGGGCTGGACGATCTATTCTTCCTTTGCGCTGTCCTTTTTTTGTGTCGGTGTGCGAGTGGCTCTATCCCGTCAACGTTTCCATGAGCGGCGATGCCATGCTGGATCTGGTGTTCGCCGTTTCCTGCCGGCTCTGGGTGCGGCGATCGTGTTCGACATCGGTGCATCCACCGGCGGTACGGATATTGTGGCCCTGATTCTGGCAAAATATACCTCTATGGAGATCGGCAAAGCCCTGATGGTCAGCGATATCCTCATCGTGCTGGCGGCGTCATGGCGGTTCGGTATGGGCACCGGCCTTTTTACTGCATCCTTGGCCTGATCGGCAAAGAGCTTTGTGGTGGACGGTGCCATCGAGAACATCCGCCTGCGCAAGGTGTGCACCATCGTGACGGCCAACCCGCAGCCCATTCTGGACTTCATCATCAAGGAAATGAACCGTTCCGCTACCGTGGAAAAGGCTTACGGCGCTTACACCCACCACGAGCTGAGCGTGCTGGTGACGGTGCTGACCCGCCGTCAGGCCTGCAGCTGCGCAACTTCCTGCGGGAGAACGACCCCCGGAGCTTTATCACCATCGTCAATTCCAGCGAGATCATCGGCAAGGGCTTCCCGCTCCTTTAATTAAAGGCACGGCAGGGGCCACGCCGCTATTGACGAACCGCTCCAAAAACGATATACTATATTCCGGCGGTGCAGCAGTGCCGCCGGATGCCGGGTGTTGCGCAGTTGGTAGCGCGCCTGCTTTGGGAGCAGGGAGGCCGCGAGTTCGAGTCTCGCCACTCCGATATGACAAAAAGCCACGATGAACCGTTTACAAATGCGGTTTTGTCGTGGCTTTATTTGTTGCCAGTCCCCTGAGATCCGGCTGGAAGATGCCTTATTTGTGCGTTTACCGTCTCAAAAACCGCCCCTGCGCTAAAGGGCAACTGCGCACCCGGCAGCTTTCCGATTTTTGTTCTTTTTTTTTTACAAACAGTACCTTGACACCGAAATATCCTTTTTGTAATCTGAAAGAGTATTCTGAATGTAAAGTGAATGCCGTCCCGAATCAATACGGTTTTTTTCGGGCAGGACGGCAGGAAGTTTCTCCGGCGAATGTCCTGGGGGTGGTACCCCGCTGCCACAGGCAGCAGGGCGGGACTGAAGTTCCGGGCTGTTCGCAGAGAAAGCTTCCTGATGGCCTGCCAAGTGAGCGCAAGCGACGGCAATGGGAAAGGAGCAACTACCAATGGATCATCTGCAGAACGTAATGGGATACTTCGACCAGCAGCAGCCGCTGTGCGCCGAACATGACCGCATCAGCAAGGACCTGTACAAGGAGTTTGGCGTTAAAGCGGGCCTGCGCGACGAAAACGGCAGGGGGCGTGCTGGCAGGCCCTGACCAATATCTCCGATATCCGCGCCTTCCAGTATGTGGACGGGTGAAAAAGCCTGCCGACGGTCAGCTGCTCTACCGCGGCTACGACGTGAAAGACCTGATCCGCGGGTCGTCCGGCAGCCGCTTTGCCTTTGAGGGAGCGGGCTATCTGCTGCTGTTTGGTGAGCTGCCCACGCAGGAAAAGCTGGAAGAGTTCTGCCGCGTGCTGGGCGAGTGCCGCACCATGCCCACCAACTTTACCCGTGATATGATCATGAAGGCCCCAGCCACGATATAATGAACTCCATGGCCCGCAGCGTGCTCACACTGGCATCCTACGACCCCAAGGCCGGTGATCTGGAAATTTCCAATGTGCTGCGCCAGAGCATCCAGCTGGCCGGCATCTTCCCATGCTGGCCGTGTACGCCTACCATGCCTATAACCACTACGAAAAAAGACGGCAGCATGTACATCCACCGGCCGGACCCGGAGCTTTCCACCGCAGAGAACTTTTTGCGGATGCTGCGCCCGGATATATGAAGTACACCGAGCTGGAAGCCCGCGTGCTGGATGTGGCATTGCTGCTGCACGCCGAGCACGGCGGCGGCAACAACTCCACATTTATCACCCACGTGGTCACTTCGTCTGGCACTGATACCTACTCGGCCATGGCGGCGGCCCTGTGTGCTCCCTCAAAGGCCCGCGCCACGGCGGTGCCAACCTGATGGTGATGCAGATGATGCAGAACATCCGCGAAAACCTGCACGACACCGAGGACGATGAAGAGCTGGAAGCCTACCTGAAAAAAGCTGCTGCACGGCGAAAGCATTTGACCGCAAAGGCCTCATCTACGGCATGGGCCACGCGGTGTACTCCCTCAGTGACCCCGTGAGGTGGTATTCAAAGGCTATGTGGAACAGCTGGCCCACGAGAAGGGCCGCGACAAGGACCTTGCCCTTTACAACAAGATCGAGCACATGGCACCGCAGCTGATCGCGCAGGAGCGCAAGATCTTCAAGGGCGTCAGCCCCCAACGTGGACTTTTACAGCGGCTTTGTGTACGAGATGCTGGGCATCCCCATGGGCTGTACACCCCGCTGTTTGCTGTGGCGCGCATCATGGGCTGGAGCGCCCACCGCATCGAGGAGCTGCTCAGCGCCAACAAGATCATCCGCCCGGCCTACAAGAGCCTTGGCGGCACCCACCAGGCTATATCCGCCGCAATGAGCGGGAATAACAGGGAGGATGCATGATGAGCGTGGAACTGAAAACATCACCCGGAAGAATGGTTCTTCCTGCACAATTTTTGATATCGACAAAGGTGTTCAGCACCATCCAGCGGGCGGATTACCTGATCTTATATTACATCAAGATGCAGGCCGAACAGCACCCGGACAGTAAGGTTTATCTGGCTGACCTTGCTGCCGTTATGGGCCTGAAGGTGACAGAGCTTTCAAGGCCGTTGAAAAGCTGCAGGACAGCGGCTTTGTGACGTGGAAAACCGACCGCGAGGCCGGGCGCACCTATGTGGAGCTTTCCAGCAAGGCGGTGGAGCTGATGGCGGAGGAGCGCGCGTTCATGCAGCGCTGTTACGCCCGCCTGCGTGCAGACTTGGCGACGAAGAACTGCATCGTGCAGTAAGCACCATGCAGAGCGTGACGGCCATCCTGAAGGATGAACAGGAACACAGCGGCGTATAAAAACAGCCTCAACAAAAAAAATGAGATAGCTTCCCCGAAAGGGGTTGCCTATCTCATTTTTTGTTGTAAACTGAGGTTCCCGGATCAACAAATAAATTCTACTGAAAAAAGCCAGAGCGGCTATTTTAAATCCTTTACCGGATCAGGTTCACGAACACCGGGCAGAGCACCGCGGTCAGCACACCGGCCACGGCGATGGACAGGCCGCTCATGGCACCTTCCACCTCCCCCATCTGCAGGGCCTTGCTGGTGCCCACGGCATGGGCTGCCGTGCCGATGCCCCACGCTTGGCGATGGGGTCGGTGATGGAACAGCTTGCACACGGTCTCGGCCAGCAGTTCTGCCCACAATGCCCGTGACGATGACGATGGCACCGGTCAGGGCGGCAATGCCGCCCAGCTCAGCTGCCACATCCATGCTGATGGCGGTGGTCACGGATTTGGGCAGCAGGGGTGGCGTACTGCTCCCGGGTCAGGTCCATGCGCCAGTGCCAGTGCCAAGGCACTGCCCAGACTCACCAGCGTGCCCACCGAGATGCCCGCGATGATGGCGGCGGCGTTCTCTTTCAGCAGGTCGATCTTTTCATACAGCGGATGGCCAGTGCCACGGTGGCGGGCAGCAGCAGATAGTTCACCGGTGCCGCGCTGGCCTTGTAGTCCGCATACGGGATGCTGCACACCGACAGAAAGATGATTACAAAAGATACTGCCCAGCAGCAGCGGGTTAAAATGGCCTTGCCGGTCACCTTATTGATAAGGGTTGCCCAGTGCAAACGCGGCCAGCGTAAAGCAGAACGCCCCATGCTGCGGAGCCGGACAAAAAATCATTCAGCAGCGCTGCGTCATTGTCAGCCTCCCCTTTTTCTTGCGGCCGGTCAGGGCCTGCGTGGTCTTGCCTGCACTTACCATCACCAGCACAGTGACCGGGATAATGGCAACGAGGATGGGCAGCAGCAGCTGCCCCATCTCTGCCCACAGTTCCATCACACCGGCGGCAGCGGGCACGAACAACAGCGGGAAGATGCCTGTGAGATAGGTTCCCACCTCTTTCACATCGTCCAGCTTTACCAGCTTGAAGTTCAGCGCTGCCAGCAGCAGCACCAGACCGTAGACGCTGGCCGGGACCGGCAGCGGCAGCACTACTGAAGGATCTCGCCCAAAAAACAAAACGCAAGAATGCGCGCGAACTGAAAAATATATTTCGTAGTAAAGTTCCCCTTCCTCGATCAAAAGCGTAAATGGACCCATCAAGGGTAAAGTCTACAGCAGGAGTCCCAATCCATCAACCGTGATTCTGGATAAGAAAAATTGCACATTTCGCCGAGAACTGTGCAAAAAAGGCGCACCGGTCAAGCCGGTGCGCCTTTTTTTCATGTTATCAGAAATACCGTCAGATTATAGTCATTCCCGGCCTGATCAGGGCCGGGCGAGATCGGCCAGTGTGATATTGCCGAAGTAGTTGGAGATCAGATCGTTCAGCCCCTTCCACATCTCGTAGGTGCGGCAGTTTGCCATGCGGGAGCAGGGGGGTCGCATGGGGGTCAGGCAGCTCACCGGCGCAAGGTTGCCCTCCGTCAGCACCAAGATCTCGGTTACGGTGTACTGATCCGGGCTGCGGGTCAGGCGGTAGCCGCCGCCCTTGCCGCGCAGCCCCTCCAGAAAGCCGTTTTGCACCAGTACCTTGAGGATGTTCTCCAGATATTTTCCGAGATCTCCTGCCGGGCGGCAACTTCTTTGAGGGGGACATATTTTTCGGACTGATGTTCCGCGAGGTCGATCATCACCCGCAGCGCATAGCGCCCTTTGGTGGAAACGATCATATTCCGGTACTTCCTTTGATGTCCATAGAATGAGTTTAAACCTATTATACAACAGGGTTAATAACTTTTCAATCCCACTTTTTCAAAAAATCCATTGACAACCGCACAGAACGGGTCTATAATGCCATCAAACCCACAAACAATGTTGGTATAAAGGTTTTGGAATCAGGTCGTCCAGGGGCCACATGTGCCCATAACTTTGTATCAGGGAGGAAACTACAATGAGCAAGATCTATACTGCCGCAGATCAGCTGATCGGTCATACTCCGTTGCTGGAGCTGACCCACATTGAAAAAGGAGCAGGAGCTGCCTGCCCACATCTTGCCAAGCTGGAATACTTCAACCCCGCCGGTTCTGTCAAGGACCGCATTGCCAAGAAGATGATCGACGACGCGGAGGCCAAAGGGCCTGCTGAAGGAGGGCTCCGTCATCATCGAGCCTACCTCCGGCAACACCGGCATTGGTCTGGCTGCCGTGGCCGCTGCCAAGGGCTACCGCATCATCATCGTGATGCCCGAGACCATGAGCGTCGAGCGCCGCCAGCTGATGAAGGCCTACGGTGCGGAGCTGGTGCTGACCGAGGGTGCCAAGGGCATGAAGGGCGCTATCGCCAAGGCCGACGAGCTGGCAAAGGAGATCCCCAATTGCCTTTATTCCCGGCCAGTTCGTGAACCCCGCCAACCCGAAGGCACATTTCGAGACCACCGGCCCGGAGATCTGGGAGGATACCGACGGTCAGGTCGATATCTTTCGTCGCAGGCGTTGGCACCGGCGGCACTGTGACCGGCGTAGGCAAATACCTCAAGAGCAAGAATCCCGATGTCAAGGTGGTGGCTGTAGAGCCTGCCTCCTCTCCTGTGCTGAGCAAGGGCACCGCAGGGCGCCCACAAGATCCAGGGCATCGGCGCAGGCTTCGTCCCCGATGTGCTCAACACAAAGGTCTACGATGAGATCATCCCCGTCGAAAATGACGACGCCTTTGCCACCGGCCGCCTCATCGGCCACAAGGAGGGCGTGCTGGGTGGGTATCTCCTCCGGTGCTGCCGTCTGGGCTGCCATCCGAGCTGGCAAAACGCCCCGAGAATGCGGGTAAGAACATCGTCGTCCTCCTGCCCGATACCGGCGACCGCTATCTGTCCACGCCGCTGTTTGCCGACTGATCTTTCAAAAAGCTCGGTTCTCCGTTCTGTGACTTCACAGGGCGGGAGTTTTTTGTTACAATATCCCTATCAAACACTTTGGAGATTTGCTCATGAATTACTATGCTGCCCCCATGGAGGGCCTGACCGACCGGGTGTGGCGGCAGGCACACCAGAAATGGTTCGGCTCTGCTGGCAATGCCGACCGCTATTATGCCCCGTTTCTCTCCCCGCCGGAGAACCGGGTACTCATCAAAAAGAAGATGGCCGAGCTTGCCCCTGCGGCAAACCCCGGCGCACCGGTGATCCCGCAGCTGCTGGCAAAGGACGGCGAACTGGCCGCATGGATGATCGGCGAGCTGCGCGGCCTTGGGCTACCGGAGGTGAACCTGAACCTCGGCTGCCCCTCCGGCACGGTGACGGCCAAGGGCAAGGGTTCCGGGATGCTGCGCGACCCCGCCAAGCTGGACGCTTTTTCTTGCCGCCGTATTTGCCAATGCGGAAGGGCCGATCTCGGTCAAGACCCGGCTGGGCGTGGAAAAGCCGGAAGAATTTGCTGTCATTCTGGACATCTATAACCGGTATCCCATCTGTGAGCTGACCATCCACCCGCGTGTGATGCGCCAGCTCTACCGCGGGCAGGCCGACCGTGCCGCTTTTGCCGCCGCCCTGTCCGGGTGCCAGATGCCCGTGTGCTACAATGGCGATGTGACCACCGCTGCGGGCCTGCACACGCTGGAAGCGGAGTTCCCGCAGCTGTCCGGCATCATGGTGGGGCGCGGTCATCATTGCGGACCCGGCGATCTTCCGTGAAGCACGCGGCGGCGCACAGGCCGCACGGGAAGAGCTGCGCGGATACCTTGACGACCTCTACCACGGATTACTCCGAACTGTTCGGCAGCGCCGGGTGCGCGGTGAGCCGCATGAAGGGACACTGGTTCTACCTCATTCACAAGTTTGAGGGGGCCGAAAAGCTGGAAAAGCAGCTGCGCAAGGTGCGGGAACCGTGGGAATATGAGGTCGTCGTAAACCAGATCTTTACGCTGCCGTTCCGGCCGTAACGGTTGGAATGGCCTCCGTTTCGCTCTGGCCATCTTCAGCGAAAATTTTTATTTTATATAGTTGCAATTCAGAAAGATCTGCGGATTTTTTTCTGAATTGCGTTTTCACCGGAGGGGCTGTAACGGTAAACGGCATCTGCATTCTATTATGAAAAAGCCCCGCCATCATAGCGACGGCGGGGCATGAGCAGACAAGCGATATCAGACGTTCAGATAACTGCGCAGCATGGCCTGCAGCAGATCGTCACGATCCACCTTGCGGATCATGGAACGGGCATTTTATAGGTCGTGATGTAGGTGGGGTCTTCCGGACAGGATATAGCCCACCAGCTGATTGACCGGATTATAGCCTTTTTCCTTTAAAGCATCGTACACCTGCTGTACGATCTCATGGATCTCATAGTCCTTTTTTGTCGTGGATCGAAAAAAATAGCGGTCTCGCCACTCACGGAATACACCCCCCTTAGGAAGAACTACATTCATTGTACACGAATTGCGAGGAAACTTCAAGCTAAACAGACCGGATTTGCACAGTTTGCATAAAATTTCCGGTCCTGATTTTGCAGGCTGACGGCCTGCACCGCCGCAAATGCGGCAGAAGGAGGGCCTTTATGCTGTATGGCATCGGCTGCGACCTGTGCGAGCATCGCGCATCTGGAAAAAAGCCTTACCGGCGCACACGCTGCAGCCTTTATCCGCCGGGTGTACGGCGAGGCCGAACGCGCTGCGCTGAGCCTGACGAACCGTTGCCCGCCGGGCGCAGCGCCGCCCACCGGCTTGCCAGCGCCGCAGCCAACTTTGCCGCCAAGGAAGCCTTTTTAAAGGCGGCAGGCACCGGCCTGCGGGAGCCGTTTTCCTGTGTGAGATCGAGGCTGTCCGGCTGGAAAGCGGTGCACCTGCCTATCATTTTTCCGGCCAGACGGCGGAATGGATGCAGGCCACGGCCTGCCGCCCGGCTCTCCCTGAGCCACGACGGCGGCATGGCGCTGGCCTTCTGCACACTGGAAACTCTGTAAGCCTTTGTGCATACAATGGAATATCCCCCTGCGCTGCATAACCGGCGCGCAGCCGGCTCATACTGAGAGCAGACGAAGATGCGCCGGACGCATCACATAAGCGGGGCGCATCCTCCAAATGCAGGGGAGGGAGATTCCATGGAGGTACACAGAGGAGAAGTTTTTTTACGCAGATCTTGCGCCGGTGGTGGGCTCGGAACAGGGCGGCATCCGGCCGGTGCTCATCGTCCAGAACGAGATCGGCAACCGGCACAGCCCTACCGTGATCGCTGCGGCCATTACATCCCGGCTGGACAAAGCCCGCCTGCCCACCCACATCAATATCCGGGCAGCGGATACCGGCCTTGCCAAGGACAGCGTGGTGCTGCTGGAGCAGATCCGCACGCTGGATAAGCACCGCCTGCGCGGAGCGGGCCGGGCAGATCACACCGGAAGATCAGAAACGTGTGGATCAGGCTTTGGATGTAAGCCTGGGGCTTACTTCATATTAAGGGGCTGTTGCAAAACAGCTCTCTGAAAAAGATCATGCACAAAACCGGAACCTTTTTTCGGCCAAAACGGCTCAAAAAGGCTCTGGGTTTCTGATTTTACGTTGTTTTGTGCAAACTGCGATCGTTTTTTCATTTTCCAGCTTAATTTTTTGAAAAAGCGCGCGAAGGCTGGTTATTCCCGCCAGAAAATGCTATACTTTTCTGCAGAATGGTTGTGCTGTCGTGCACAGCAGACGCAGGGTTTTATGATGATATCGGAGGGCTGATTATATGATCATCCAGAGCAAAAAAAGTATGGATCGCCGACCAGTTCATTTCTGCCGCAGTCGAGCTGGAGCAGGGCAAGATCACCGGCATCTTCCCCTATGGTGAAAAGCAGGCCGATGTGGACTATGGCTCCAAGCGCATCGTGCCCGGTTTTTATGGATATCCACTGCCATGGTGCCTACGAGTTCGACACCAACGACGCAAAGCCGGAGGGCCTGCGCTACTGGGCAAAGCATATCGTCTCTGAGGGTGTGACCAGCTTTCTGGCCACTACCGTCACCCAGAGCGTGGAGGTGCTGACCAACGCCGTGGCCAATGTGGCCGACGTGATGGAGGGCAGCTACGAAGGTGCCGAGATCCTTGGCATCCACTTTGAAGGCCCCTACCTCGATATGAAGTACAAGGGGCGCACAGCCTCCGGGTACATCGCAAAGCCCAGCGTGGAGCAGTTCAAGCACTACCAGCAGGCAGCACGCGGCCACATCCGCTATGTGACCCTTGCACCGGAACACGACGAAGGGTTTGCACTGACCCATTACCTGACCGAGCACGGCGCGGTGGTCAGCATCGGCCATAGTGCCGCCACCTATGAGCAGGCCGTGATGGCCTATGCCAACGGTGCCCGCTCCATGACCCACGTGTACAACGGCATGTCCCCCCTTCGCCCACCGCGCCAACGGTCTGGTGGGCGCAGCCTACCGCATCCGCACCATGTACGGCGAGATCATCTGCGACGGCTGCCACTCCACCCCTGCTGCCCTGAACAACTACTTCATGAGCAAAGGCCCGGATTACGCCATCATGATCTCGGATGCCCTGATGGCCAAAAGGGCACCCCATTGGCAGCGAGTACATCTTTGGCGGCAACCATATCACCATCTACCCGGACGGCAGCGCCCATCTGGACAACGGCACGCTGGCCGGTTCCACTGAACATCAACAAAAGGGCCTGCGCATTCTGGTGGAGGAGGCCATGGTGCCCCTTCAACTATGCACTGAACGCCTGCACCATCAACCCGGCACGCTGCCTGCCATCTGGACGACCGCAAGGGTTCCATCCAGATCGGCAAGGATGCCGACCTTGTGGTGCTGGACGACAACTACGATGTGCTGCAGACCTACTGCATGGGCAAGGCCCAGCTGTAATTTCTGGCTGACGCGAACAAAGGATGTGGTAAACCCGTTATGATCCAGATCGCCTTCTGCGACGATGACCAGACAGTTCTGGACCAGCTCTCTGCTCTGCTGGAAAAATATCGCGCCCAGCGCTGTGTCCAGATCCAGTGCACAGCCTTTTCACAGCCCGCTGGATCTGCTGGCCGAGATCGAAAAGGGCACCCGGTACGATATCCTGTTTCTGGATGTCATCATGCCGGCCGAAAACGGCATTACCGCCGCCAAGGAGATCCGGCAGTACGATAATGTCGTCAAGATCATCTTTCTCACTTCTTCCGCCGAGTTTGCAGTGGAATCCTATGTGGTGGGTGCCTATTTCTACCAGATCAAGCCCATCTGGGAGGACAGCTTTTTCCGGTCTGACGGATTCGGTGACCGCCGAGGCCGCGCCGACCAGCGCAGCCTGATCCTGCGCTGCAAGACCGGCATCTCCCGCATCGATCTGGACCAGCTGCTCTACTGTGAAGTGCTGGGCCGTACCCTGCTGTTCCATCTGGTGGACGGCACCGTGCTGGAAAGCACCGGCAGCATGGACGAACTGGCCCGCCAGCTGACCCCTCACGAGAGCTTTTTCTGCGCACGCACCGCTCTTTTCCTTGTAAATATGGAGTATATCCAGAACATCTCCACCCGCGCCGTTACCCCTGACAAACCTTTGCGCAGATCCCCATTCCGCACGGAAAGTCTGCTGAGATCCGGCGGCAGTATCTGGAATATGCCTTCCGCCGAAAGCAGGTGATGATATGAGCACACCCTTTGCAGATGCGCTTTCGCTGTGCAACCTTGCCTCGGTGGGTATTTTCGGCATCGTGCTGTCCGCCGCGTTCTGTGAGCTGGAATGGACCCCGCCAGCGCAAGCTCCTGCTTGCGGATGCACCGTGCTGATGCTGGCGCTGCAGGGCGTTGTGAGCCTGCGGTGGAGCACCAGCTTTTGCCCGGTATCTCTACCCGGTCATTACCCACCTGCCTGCCGCTGGTCATACTGCTGGTCGCCATGACCCGCAAGGTGCTCTGGTCACTGATCGCCGTGCTGACAGCCTACCTGTGCTGCCAGCTGCGGCGCTGGGCCGCACTGCTGGTCATTGCGCTGTTCCCGACAGGCGGCACCGCGCTGCAGGATGCCACCGAGCTGGTCGTCACCCTGCCGCTGCTGCTGGCACTGGTGCACTGGATCGCGCCTTCGGTGCGCGCGCTGTCGCACTCTTCGCTCCGCTGCAGCTGCAGTTCGGCGTGATCCCGCTGCTGAGCTATGTCTTTGACTACTTTACCCGCATTTATACCGATCTGCTCTCCAGCGGCAATCAGGCTGCAGTGGAGTTCATGCCCTTTTGTGTGTAGTCTGGCCTATCTGGCCTTTTGTGCTGCAGACCACGCAGGAGCAGCGGCGCAGCCAGCTGGAGCAGACCCAGAACAGCCTGAACCTGCAGGTAGCGCAGGCTGTGCGCGAGATCGATGCCCTGCGGGAAAGCCAACGCAAGGCCAGCACCTACCGCCACGACCTGCGCCATCATTTACAGTACATTTCCGCCTGCATCGAAAATGGCCGTGCCGAAGCCGCGCAGGAGTACATCCACAGCGTGTGCGCAGAGATCGAAGCCAGCAAGGTGAACGTCTACTGTGAAAATGAGGCCGCAAACCTCATTCTCTCGGCCTTTGCAACCCGCGCGCAGAACAGCGGCATCGACTTCCGGGTGCATGCCGCCATCCCGCTGGTGCTGCCTTTGCCGGACAGCGACCTGTGTGTGCTGCTTTCCAACGCGCTGGAAAATGCCCTGCACGCCGGGCAGCGCCAGCGTGAGGGCTGGAAAGCCCGCTGTTGTGGAGACCACCGCCTACCAAAAGGACAGCAGACTGTTTTACAGATCGCAAACTCCTGCAGCTTCCCGGTGCAGTTCCGTGCCGAGGGCATCCCCACCACCAGCCAGCCCGGCCACGGCCTTGGCGTGCGCAGCATCTGCGCCATTGTGGAGCAGTATGGCGGCATGTACAGCTTTTTCGCAGCAGCAGGACCAGTTTGTGCTGCGCATCTCTCTGTAAAAGGTCGATTCAATGCATTTTATGGGCAACTCGTGCCAATTGCACCAGTCGGCACTGCTTTTTGCGCTATAGTAAGCTCAGACGGTTCTACTGCCGCCTGAGCTTATTTTTTCAGGGGAGGGTCTTCTATGGCATTTCTGCTCATCCCGGTCATTTTGCTGACCGTGGTCTGGCTCAGCTATGTCCGCCGCCGTCTCAGCGAGCTGAACGAAAATGTCAACACTGCCATGAACCAGATCGGCCTGCAGCTTTCTTCCCGCTTCCGTGCTTTTGGAAGCCCTGCTGGAACTGGCCCGCACCCACGGCCTTTCGGCCCAGCTGGTGCTGCTGCCACCCTCCATCAATGCCCTGTCCACACCGGCGCAGGTGCTGGAACAGGAGCAGCATCTTGCACAGGCCATGTCCTACATCACCGTTGCGGCCGAGAGCCACCCTTCCCCTGAAAGCAGACCCCGCCTACCAGCGCTGCATGGAAGCGGCCAACTGCTACAGTCGGATGGTCTATACCAGCAGCCTGATCTACAACGATTCCGTCACCCGGCTCAACTGTGCACTGGAGCAAAAGCGCCTTGGCCTGCTGGCCGGTCTGCTGGGCATTGCCCCGCGGGAATACCTGCAGTTTGCACCGGATGCACCGGTGGCCTGTCCTGTCCAGCCCTCGCAGCCTTCTCGGCGGGAACCCGCATAAAACTTCTTCATCGTAAAAGCCCGGCACCTCGGTCCGCTTGAAGGTGGAATAAAATCACAGGGCGCATTCGTTCCACCTTAATACAAACACCCCTCGGCTTCCGCAGCAGAAACCGAGGGGTATTTGTTATGCTTTATTTGTGTTATTTGTGTCGGTTCAAGCCCTTACGCGATCACTTGCGGGGATTCTTGATGGCAGCCCTGGGCGGGTGATAAAATCACAGGGCGTTCGCACGTACTTACATCTGGTACAATGCCACCATCAGCGGCATCGTGACGATACACAGCAGTGTCGTTACCACATTGATCGCGCTGGCGTAGTCTGCATCTTTGCCGTACACCTGCGCCATCTGGGTCAGTGTGGACGCGGACGGCGTGCAGATGGCAAGCAGTGTAACCAGCAGTATTGTTCTGCCCTCCGGCACTAGTGCTGCAAGGCTGCTGTATTTTCAACAGTACGATTCCTATCAGCGGGATGCCCACCAGACGCAGCAGCGTGATCCACCATAGTCTGTGATAGCTTAGCAGTTTTTTTCAGGTCCATTTCTGCGATCAGCATACCGAGTATCAGCATTCCCATTGGGACCAACCATACTGCTGATTGAATCCACCGCATCCTGCACAGGTGCCGAGGCAACTGGATCCGCAGCAGGAACAGCAGCACCCCAGCAAAAATGGCGATCATGTTGATATTGGTCAGAATCTTTTTCAGGTCGATTCCTTTTTTCTCCGCAGAGCTTCATTTTAGCATGGCTCCACAGCAGAAAAAGCTGCACCGAAAGAAATGCGCTGGTGTAAATGACCCATTCCTTGCCCAGAATGGCCGTCACAATGGGAATAATAAGGTTCCCTGCGTTGGAATAGATCAGCGAGGTCTCCTCTACACCATCCAGTTTCAGCACCTTGCCCAGAAAGCCAACCACCACGATCAGCACCAGATGCAGCAGCGCTGACGCAGCCAGTGCCAGCAGCAGACCGTTCAGAATCTCGGGCTGATACTCCACCTGAAACGACGAGATGATCACACATGGCATGACCAGATACGAGTGAGATCATGGAGAGCACCTTTGCTGTCCCTGACTGCGGACGATGCCGCAGCGCACCAGCACAATGCCCAGAGCCATGACCAAAAACAGCGAAAAGGATCTTTTTTGCCAGAATCAAAAAAGCTTATCATATCGATATTCCTTTGCGGCAGCTGTTGTACGTGCTGCACTCACACAAAAAATCAAGTGCAGTTTTTCTTGTTGTTTTGAAAAATACTGCACCGATCTTTTATTTGATTAGTCCTCGGCGGGATGTTCCAGATCCTGTCCGTTGGAAGCGATCACCTTTTTGTAATACTCGAAGGAATCTTTTTCTTCAGACGCTGCAGGGTTCCGTTGCCCTGATTATCCTTATCCACATAGATAAAGCCATACCGTTTTTTCCATCTCGCCAGTGCCGGCACTCACGATATCGATGGGTCCCCACCAAAGTGGGGCTGAAGATATCGCAGCCGTCAGCCACAGCCTGCTGCAAAGCTTCGATGTGCTTTTTGAGGTACTCCATGCGGGCAGTATCGCGGATGCGGCCATCCGGGTCGATGGTGTCTGCTGTTCCAAGGCCGTTTTCAGCAATGAACATGGGCTTCTGGTAGCGGTCATACAGTTCGTTGCAGACGAATCGAAGACCCACCGGGTCGATAGGCCAGCCCCACTTGGATTTTTCCAGATAGGGATTGTCCGCACCTACGTGACCGCCCGTATTGGAGCGGATCTTCATGCCGGCAATGTGGGTAGAGGTCATGTAGTAACTGAAAGCCAGATAGTCGTTGGTGTTCTGTGCAATCAGCTCAGAATCGCCCGGCTCCATCTGCACCTGTACGCCCAGCTCTTCCCACTTGCGATTGATGTAAGAGGGGTAACGGCCGCGCAGCATCACATCCGAGAAGAACAGCGAACGCTGACGAAGCTGATAGGTTTCCATCACATCCTCCGGGCGGCAGGTGTTGGGATATGCCGTGCTCAAAGACAGCATGCAGCCGATCTTTGCACCCGGTATCATCTCATGGCAGGATTTGACAGCCAGTGCATTGGCCACAAACATATTGTGTGCAGCCTGATACTGCCGCTGCGGTGCATTGTCATCATCTGCCACCACCATGCCGGCTGCCAGATAAGGCAGCTTGAGGGGTGTTGTTGATTTCATTGAAAGTCATCCAGTACTTGACCTGATCCTTGTAGCGCTCAAACAGCACCTTGCAGTAGCGCTCAAAAAAGCCGACCAGCTTGCGGTTGTCCCAGCCGCCGTACTTTTTGACCAGCGCCAGCGGAGTCTCAAAGTGAGATCGTGATCACCGGTTCAATGCCCCAGCGGTGCAATTCCCGGAACATATCCTCGTAGTAGGTCAGACCCTTCTCGTTTGGCTCGGCATCGTCGCCGTTCGGGAAAATGCGACTCCATGCAATGGAGGTGCGCAGGCATTTTCATGCCCATCTCGCCAAACATGGCAATATCTTCTTTGTAGTGATGATAGAAATCGATTGCTTCATGAGAGGGATAGACGTGACCCTCATGCAGTTCCAGCGCCGGGTCCAGCTTGATGAAACGATCTTTGCCGGTCTCCAGCAGGTCGCAGATCTCCAGGCCCCCTTTCCATCTTCCAGATAAGCGCCCTCGCACTGGTTTGCCGCCAGTGCGCCGCCCCATAAGAAGTTTTTGCAAAGGTTTTTCACAGCAGTTCTCCTTTTTATCAGTTCTGAGCGGCCTGCTCTACTTCTGCCTGCTTATTGGCAACGATCATGAAGGGGATATACACCAGCGTTGCCAGTGCCAGACCAATAATCTGCACTACAACACCCTGCCAGCCGTGGCCAATCAGTGCACTCAGCAGCACGGGCGTACCAAAGGCAACGTCAACGGTGTTGCAGGGCATAAAGCCAATCGTGCTTGCAAACAGTGCAGTACCGGAGCACAGCATAACAGAGAGGATGGAGGAATCAGCATGGTGGTGTTCAAAAACCAGAGGCAGGCCAAAGACCATGGGCTCGCTGATGCCGAACAGTGCGGGGCCAATGGCAACTTTGGCAACAGCGCGATAATCTTCACGCTTAGACACCAGGAAGATGGCCAGACAGACGGGCAGAGAAAACCGGCAGAGCCACAAATGCGACCCAGAAGCCGTAGGTGATGGGAGAGGACGGAGTCGACCAGCAGCAACAGCGGCAACGTTTGCAGCCAGAGCAGCAGCCAAGAACGGGTCACGCACAGGCTTGATGATCAGGTCACCATGGATACCCAGGAACCAGAATGCACGGCAGACCAGAATGATGATGAACAGACCGGCAGGACTCTGGAATGCATTCTCCAGAGGATGCTGGATGGTGGTGTAGATCCAGTCGGTCAGGTACTGGCCGCTGATTTGACGGAATGCGTAACCGCCAACGGAAACACCCAACAGGGTGAGCACGATGGGGATCAGAGCGTTGAAAGAAGTAGTGATAGCAGCGGGAACAGATGCCGGCATCTTGATCTTGAGCTTATCGAAGGTCATCAGGAAGGCGAACAGCTGGCTTGCCAGAATGGCGATCAGCATACCCACGAACAGACCCCTGAGAACCCAATGCTGCACTGGCAGGGCCACTGGCGGTGCCAGTCTTGTCGTCCACCACTACAGAGACGATCTGCGGGCAGATGGTCAGATAGGAAGCCAGCGCCATAATAGCGGAGATGTGCTCCGGCACATTGTTCTTCTTGCCCAGCTTGAGACCGATCAGGAACACGATGGGCAGGGTCATGCAAGACAGCGTTGCAAAGTTTGCAGCGGCAAAGATAGCTTCAGTGCTTCCAGTGCGGGAACCCACTTCTGGCAAGGGCCGTGGTGCTGCACAGGATGGTGTTGAACAGGTTCATGAACGAGCCAACGATAACGAACGGCATGTAGATGGTGAACGAATCCTTTGATTGCACCAAGGAACTTGTTTTCGTCCACTTTTTTCGGCCACCAGGCTCATGCCATCAACGAACTTGTCGCTAAATTTACTCATGTTTTTTCTCCTCCAAAAAGGGATTTTCCAAAACAACTCAGCCGTTGTTCACCAGATCCTCGGCCTGCTTCAGAATGGCAGCAGCACCGTTGCAGCGGCCATAGGCCAGTGCATCAATGACCGCCACCGGTGCACTGTCACCCACAGTTGCCTTGACCTTGCGCTGCAGATGGCGCACCTGCGGGCCCAGCAGCAGCACACATCAAAGTTGCCAACGTTCTCCGCAATCTTGTTCTGATCCACAGCCCAGATCTCATAGTCCTTGCCCCTGCTCGCTTTGCAGCGTCCTTCATCTTCTGGACGACGACGCTCGTGGACATTCCCAAACAGCAAGCCAGCATGATTTTCATAACGATCCTTCCTTTCTTGTGTTCCGTGTTTATTTATGATTCTGCTTATAGAGTTCAATGAACTCTTCTTGCAAAAAATCGATGGACATGATTGCCATGGTCAGGTGATCCTCTGCGTGGATCAGCACGATGTTCAGTTCCACGCTCTTGCCCTGAGCTTCGCTCTGCAGCATATCGTTCTGTACATCGTGCGCCTTGGCCATCTGCTCTCTTTGCTTCGGCCAGATTTTTTCGGCCTGTTCAAAAATTGCCGTTGCGGGCCTCCTCGATTGCCATCAGTGCCAGCGATTTTGCATCACCAGCGCAGGCGATAATTTCAAATGCAACTTCGTACTTCGTCATCAACCATTTTCTTGTTCCTCCAGTCCTTGTTCTTTTTTTGTCTCAGCAGCCCCAACAGGACCTCGAACCGGCGCTCTGCGATCAATTTGCAGATGCAGGCTTCATCGACCATAAGCTGCGCAACAACCTGATAGAATTTTTGCAGTTTTGCGGTGGCATCGTCCGCGATGGACACCAGAAATACCACCTGTACCTTTGCTTCGCCCCACTGCACGGGCTTGTCCAGAATGGCAAGGCAGACGAAGGTATCTTTGCTGACTGCCTTCCACGGATGCGGCATTGCCACCAGCCCACCAAACGAAGTGGCGGCCAGCGATTCCCCGCTTTTTCACGAGCTGTAAAAAAATCATCCGGCAGCTTTTTTTTTGCCGCCCACGAACCGGCACATCTGTTCCAGTACCTGCTCCCGTGTAAGGTTTCGCAGTTGAGATGTGGCAGAAATAGCTCCGGGCTGAAATATTCTTCCACAGTCCCCTTTTTGCCCTGCATCAAGAGCTTTTTTCATCTGGGTCAGTTCTTTTTTTTCGGTGGGGAAGAACTGGATCTGTCGGATGGGCACCGGGACATAAATGGGAATAGGCACCGTGGAAAACACATAGTCGATCTTACTGAAGTTCACGCCCGCAGCCCGATCACGTCACAGGTCTGTACCCGGCCCAAATTCTTGCCGAATTTCTGCTGGTAGCGGTAAGCCAGCAGCTGGGCGCTGCCTTTGCCGCTGGCGCAGACGATCAGGATGTTTTTAGGTGCCCACTCTTGGCCTTCTGCCGTTCCAGTGCCAGCGCAAAAGCTGACGGCGATATAACCGATCTCGTCCTCCTTTGATGGGTTCGCTGATGTCTTGCAACACGCTGCACGCCTGCGTGGCCATCTGTAGGCCAGCGGATACTCCCGCTTGATATCCTGCAGGATCGGGGTTCTTCATCCGCATCCCACTCTTGATCCGCGCCAGCAAGGGAACCATGTGCATGCACAGGCCCATGCGCAGTTCCAGATTGTCCCGGAAGTCGATGCGGAACGCCTCGTGATTTGCTCGATCATATCCGATACGATGCGGTTGACCTCTTGCGGAATCACCAAATTTTCATCCGAGGTCATTGCGTTTGCCCGGTACATCTGTTTGCCGTTCAGATGCATAGCAATATAGCAGACCTCCGGCAGTGGAAAAGCCACGCCCGTCATATTTTTCGATCTGCACGGCGATGTGGCTGGCCACTTCTAGGATTCGCTCCGGAAGGTCTGCCTGCATACCATCATCCGAGCTTTCTATCGCGTGCCCGTGCGGATGCGCTCCACTGCGACCTCAAGGTGGACCGCCAGATTATCCAGCGCCATCGTGGACATGGCGAATTTTTCTTTTCCAGCACCCGGCTGACCAGCTCCTGTATCTGCTGCCCGACCGGGCGGCTCTCGTCCCCGCTGCGCCGCAATGCAGATCCTACGGTTCGTCTCACGGCCTACCACGCAGATGCCGTAGCCCGGTTTGCGGCGGATGCTCAGCCCGTATTCCGCCAGCTGCCGCTCCACTTCGCGCAGATCGTTGGAGATTGACCGCCGCGACACAAAAACTGCTCGCTTAGATCATCCAGCTTGAATAGCCATCCTTTTCCAGCAGATACTGTCTCAGCCGCTGTATCCGCGCCTGCGCGTCCTGCGGGATGCCGGTCTGTTCTCCCTGCTGTGGTTTGCTGCCGACACATACGTCTGTGCATCCGTGATCTCAATGCCGAACCCCTGCCGGGTTTGGCTGTGATGCAAAAAAAAAGCCATTTTCCTGCATTTCCTTTGCGTAGGTCTTAATCAGGCTCCGCACTGTTTTGCCGCTGAGTTTCAGTTGTGCAGCCAGTTCATCCGCCGTCATAGGGCCACTTTGGTCCAGTATTTCAGCGATCGTCCAGATCCGCTCGTCCATCTTTTTCACCTCCCCCGGCCTGTTGATTAGCACATTTATTTTCTTATCGCTGTTAAAATTATAGCATTTTTGCTCAATTCGTTCCACGTCCAGAATTTCCACATCCACTCGGAAATTGTTGCATGTATATTTTTTACCGTTTGGATATTCTGCCAGTCAACAAAAAACCGCCCCGGCTTCCTGCTTCGGAAACCGGGGCGGTTCATTTGCGTTATGGTTTTTTATTTGCGCTTTTCAAGCGCTCGCACGGTCACTTGCGGGGATTTTTGATAGCAGCCTGAGCAGCAGCCAGACGGGCGATAGGCACACGGAAGGGAGAGCAGCTGACATAGTCCAGACCAACGTTGTGGCAGAACTCCACGCTCGTGGGGTCGCCGCCGTGCTCGCCGCAGATGCCCAGACCCAGATCGGGACGGGTCTCACGGCCATCATGTGCAGCCATCTTGACCAGCTTGCCGACGCCGACCTGGTCGAGGTGCTGGAACGGATCGCTCTCGTAGATCTTGTTCTCGTAGTATGCGCCGAGGAACTTGGCAGCATCGTCACGGCTGAAGCCGAAGGTCATCTGGGTCAGGTCGTTGGTGCCGAAGCTGAAGAACTCGGCTTCCTTGGCGATCTCGCCGGCAGTCAGAGCTGCACGGGGGATCTCGATCATGGTACCGACCAGATACTTCATGTCAACACCGGCAGCAGCGATGAGCTCGTCTGCGACCTTGACGACAACGTCCTTGACGAACTTCAGCTCCTTGACCTCGCCAACCAGCGGGATCATGATGTGCGGAGTGATGACATGGCCGGTCTCAGCAGAGACGTTCAGAGCTGCCTTGATCACAGCGCGGGTCTGCATAGCAGCGATCTCGGGATAGGTAACAGCCAGACGGCAGCCACGGTGACCCATCATGGGGTTGAACTCGTGCAGAGAAGTAACGACGTTCTTCAGGTCATCGAAGGTCATGCCCATGTCGGCAGCCAGCTCCTTGATGTCCTCGTCCTTGCTGGGCAGGAACTCGTGGAGAGGCGGGTCCAGATAACGGATGGTCATCGGGCGCTCACCCATGATGCGGTACATAGCCTCGAAGTCGCCCTGCTGGAACGGCTCAACCTTGGCCAGAGCAGCCTCGCGCTGTTCCACGGTGCGTGCGAAGATCGTCTCGCGCACAGCCTTGATGCGATCCTCTGCGAAGAACATGTGCTCGGTACGGCACAGGCCGATGCCCTCAGCACCCAGATCCACTGCCTGCTGTGCGTCGCGCGGGTTATCAGCGTTGGTCATGACCAGCAGCTGACGAGCGGCGTCTGCCCAACCCATGAAGCGGTTGAAGTTCTTATTGCCGGTAGCGGCGACGGTAGCGACCTGCTCACCGTAGATGTTACCAGTGGAGCCGTCGATGGAGATCCAGTCGCCCTCGACGAACTTGTGGCCATTGAGCTCGAAGGTCTTAGCTTCCTCATCGATCTTGACGTCGTTGTCATTGCCGCAGCCGGAGACACAGCAGGTGCCCATACCACGAGCAACAACGGCTGCGTGGCTGGTCATGCCGCCGCGGACGGTCAGGATGCCCTGAGACACCTGCATACCGACGATGTCCTCGGGAGAGGTCTCCAGACGGACCAGAACGACCTTCTTCATCTTGCCGGACTTGACCATCTCCTCAGCCTCTTCGGCGGTGAAGACGATCTGGCCGTAGGCAGAACCGGGAGAAGCTGCCAGACCCTTGCCAACGACCTCTGCTGCCTTCAGGGCAGCGGCGTCGAACTGGGGATGCAGCAGGGTATCCAGCTGCTTGGGCTCCACGCGCAGGACAGCCTCCTGCTCGGTGATCATGCCCTCGTCCACCAGGTCACATGCGATCTGCAGAGCAGCCTGAGCGGTACGCTTGCCGTTACGGGTCTGCAGCATATACAGGTGGCCATCCTCAATGGTGAACTCCATATCCTGCATATCGCGGAAGTAGTTCTCCAGACGGGTAGCGATCTCAACAAACTGATCGTACACCTCAGGCATCTGATCCTTCAGGTGGCTGATGGGAGAAGGAGTGCGCACGCCTGCGACGACGTCCTCACCCTGTGCATTGATCAGGTACTCGCCCATCAGCTTCTTTGCGCCGGTGGCGGGGTCACGGGTGAAGGCGACGCCGGTGCCGGAGCGGTCGCCGGAGTTGCCGAATGCCATCTGCTGAACGTTGACAGCGGTGCCCCACTCGTAGGGGATCTCGTTCATCTTACGGTAGACGTTTGCACGGGGGTTGTCCCAGCTGCGGAAGACAGCCTTGACAGCCTCGATGAGCTGATCGCGGGGATCCTGCGGGAAGGGACGGCCTTCGTTGTCCTCGTAGATCTTCTTGAAGGTGCCGACCAGTTCCTTCAGGTCATCAGCAGTCAGGTCAACGTCATTCTTGACGCCCTTGGCTTCCTTCAGCTTGTCGATTTCGACCTCGAACAGGCTCTTCGGGACCATCATAACGACGTCCGCGAACATCTGGACGAAGCGGCGGTAGCAGTCATAAGCGAAACGGGCGTTGTTGGTCTTCTTAGCCAGACCCTCAACAGCCTCGTCGTTCAGGCCCAGGTTCAGGATGGTGTCCATCATGCCGGGCATGGACTGACGAGCACCGGAACGGACGGAGACCAGCAGCGGATTGGTGTTGTCACCGAACTTCTTGCCGGTGATCTCTTCCAGACCCTTGAGGTGCTCAAAATATCAGCAGTGATTTCGTCATTGATCTGACGACCGTCTGCGTAATACTGGGTGCAGGCGTCGGTGGTGATGGTGAAGCCCTGCGGCACCGGCATACCGGCTGCAGTCATCTCGGCCAGGCCGGCACCCTTGCCGCCCAGCGTATTCTTCATGGTGACCTTGTCACCGCCGAAGGCGTCGTTGCCTTCGCTGAAGTAATACAGATACTTTTTGCTCATGCGTTGTTTACCTCCCATTCGTTTTGACCGGCGGCCTGGCAGCCGCGGTCTCATCGTTTGCCTTGTCTTAAACGTACCGATGAACATTGTTTGATGAATGCTAAACTATTATACCAGAAAATCCATTCTTTCCACCATGCAAAATCCCGAATTTGTCTGTTATTTTTTTTATGCAAATCCCTTGAAATTTGCTAAGTTTTAGGTAGTATAGAATGGGAGAAAGTTCGAGAGGTTTTTTGTTTGTACTGACGCGATTTCTCGTCCTGTTGGATACAACTTTCTATCCCTGTAACTTTTTTGCCATTTTTTTTGTCGGAACAAAGCTTTCCTGCAGTTGTATCCATCTTTGGATAGGCAACAATTTTCCGGTCGCCTTTTCAAAAGTCTCATCTTCCGCCGCGCCGTGCCGGAAGGAGATCTTTTTATGGAAAATTCTGTTTCTTCTGCTGCGCTGAATGCAGCGCGTGAGCAAGCTGGATGCCGCCGAAGCTGCCCGCGAGGTCATTCTGCTGCAGCCACATCGCAAACGGCGTGATCATCGACAACCGCACCGTGGAGATCGCACCGGACGTGGTCATTGCCCCGGGTGCCGTCATCCTGGCCGGCACCATCCTGCGCGGCAAGACCATCATCGGCGCGGGCTGCATCATCGGCCCCAACACCCTCATCGAGGACAGCACCGTGGATGAGGGCACCACCGTCAACGCCAGCCAAGTTTACGGCAGCCACCTGGGCCCTCACAACAACATCGGCCCCTTCACCCATGTGCGGGTGAACACTGTCACCGATTACGGCGTCCATCTGGGTGCCTATGTAGAGACCAAGAATTCCAACTTTGCCCGCGGCAACACCGTGAGCCACCTGACCTACATCGGCGATAGTGATGTGGGCAAGTACCGCAACTTCGGCTGCGGCACCGTCACCTGCAACTACGACGGCAAGGATAAGTTCCGCACGCAGATCGGCGACTATTGCTTCATCGGCTGCAACACCAACCTTGTGGCTCCGGTCAAGGTGGGCGACGGTGCCCTTACACCGCCAGCAATACGCAACTGGAACGAAGCAAATGGA
>VOFK01002731.1_pt1 | contig 34316 bp, 56 predicted proteins | sample 5384121 | NCBI WGS metagenome assembly VOFK01 (sample SAMN12384730, study PRJNA508395) | human gut metagenome | isolation source: healthy gut J | host: Homo sapiens | reverse complement strand
ACATGGCTGTTTGCCTCGCCGTGGGCACACCGGTCTCAGGTGCCGCCATTATGTTCATGTAGGTGGGATTCTTGCCGGAGCCGACTGGCCCACAATGGCAAACAAACCGTCTTTTTTCTATTTTTCATGACGATGTGGTCGGCGGCTTTTACCGTGGTGTGCCCGGCTTCCTGGTAATACTTGGTGGCATCGCATCAAATTCGATCACTCCCTATTCCTCATCCTCCCATCAGAAGATCATCATGCTGCGTTATCGGTCATAAGTAGTAGCTGCTGCTGACCGAGCTGGGGGCAACCTCCAATGGTGTCCCCCCTCCTGATGCCGCGCTGACGATCTGGGTGTAATCATCACGCCGGTCTTGGCCCAGACAAAGTCCCGGGGCCTCCCATGGTGGTGGTCCTCGCTGGTGCTGGGAATCCTTGGCTCACCGTTAACATAGTCGTCCTGAGTGGGTCACGCATTGGGCACGGTCAGGTATTATAAAGCCTCAGCCACCACGACCTCAGCGTTGGCGTGTTCATGCCGGGGCGCAGGCCGTCGATCTCGTCAATGCGGATGGTCACCGGGTAGGTGGTGGTACCGCCGTTGGGAAAGCGCCCTTCATGGAAACGCGGGTCACCACGCCCACATGAGGTTCCTGTCCTGCACGCATGCGCCGGCGGTGACTGCACGGTCTGCCGACAGGCTGCTGACCCAGCTCATCCACGTTGATGACCATTTCGTAGATAGCTCAGGTCGTAGATGACGCAGAGGTCGCTGCCCGTGCTCAGTTTGACCGCACGCCCCACCTTGGCATCCTTTTTCGATGATGGTGCCGCTGATGGGCGAGGTAATGGTGTGGTTGTTCATGGTATCCTGGGTTCTGCAAGGACAGCCTCCGCGCTGCGCAGGGTCTCCAGAAAGCAGAACTGGATGGACTCCCTGTCCGTCGTCACCGCTGATCTCAGCACGATAGGATATCGTTGTTCACGCAACGGTCGCCCCCGCGTGCATGGATGGCGGTGACCGGTGCCGGCGGCCAGCGCGTCAGGGTGCGCTCCGGCTCGATACCAAAGGCTGGCAGCCGATGGAGCTGACGCCGTTCACGCCATTGATAGCGGTGGCTGCCTGGGCGGTGGTCAAAGTCGCCTCCCGCTGCATTGTTCACGGCAATGGTCACGGTGCGGGTGAGCAGGTTGCCGGTGCTCAGGGCATCGGTGCCGGTCACGCGGTCACGGTGCCGGTCAGGGTCTCAAAGGTACCGTCCAGCGTCACCTGGGCGCTCTGGCCCACCGAAATTGGCGGTATCGGCGGCGGGGAATCCAGCGTCAGCAGTGTTTTGAGCTGTCGCGGATGATGGCCACCTCTGCCCGCTGGTCACCTCGTCGCCCTTGGCGACCTTCAGGGTGCTCACGGTGCCATCCACTTCGGGCACGCACATACTGGCGGTCCACCACCTTGTCAGCTGCGCTGTGCCTGCTGCATGGCGACCTCAGCCTTTTCAAAATTGGTGGAAGCATCCGAGCTGTCCAGCGTGAGGACGGTCCCCCTCATCCAGCACGTCGCCCCTCCTCAAACTCGCCGGTGAGCACCTTGCCTCCACCAGCGATTTGACGTTATATGTATTGGCCGGGTTCAGAGTGCCGGTGCCGCTTTCAGGGTATTGAGACATCCCGCACCTTGGGGCTGGAAGCCCAGATAGCTGGGGGTCCACGGCTGTGGTGCTGGCGCTCTTGGGCTTGAGCAAAACACACCGCCTGCGATCACCACACAAACCACCGGCACGATTTTCATTTCAGTTCTTCTGCAAAAACAGCACCGGGGCCTTGGTTGTCTGTGCCGCAGGCGTTTCCGCACCCGGGTTCTCCGCGCCGTCCTTCTTCTTATTCCAGATCATCATGTTCCTCCTATCGATTCAGGTGATCGCGGGGCGGCCTGTCAGAATTCCCTTTCCTATGTATAGGTGTAGTGTATCGCATTTTGCCCGGATACACAAGCGTCCAAATTTTCGTTTGAACGCTTTTCAGCAAATTTTCACAGATTAAAAACCTTGTGCAAATCACAAGTTGACCTGTCTGCCGCTTTCTGGTTTAATCGGGACGTTGTTTGTACCAAACCAGAGGAGGTTTTTACCATGAATCAGACCAGTAAGTTCTCGGTGCGCGATATCTGCTACGCGGCCTGTTTGCCGCCGTCATCGCCGTGATGGCACAGATCTCTCCATCCCATGCCGCTGGTGTGCCTCATGACCATCCCTCGCCATCACGCTGGCGCTTTAAAAGCGGGGCCTCAAAGCTGTTCCGCCATTGCCAATGCCGTTTACCTGTTGCCAAGCGCTGTGGGCGCGCAGCCAATCTCCGGCTTGTCGGCCCCACGGCGGCTTCCTGATCTCCTTCCCCCATCATGGCTCAGTCGGCTCAGCGTGGAGCAATGGCTTTCATGGTGCTTCCCCGTGGCGGTTGTCGTGGGCACTGTGGTCAACTATATTCAACTTCAGCTCAAGATCGTCGCCCACAGCAATCGTGGCCCGCCTGCCTGCGTTCTCCCTTCATCCCCAATGTATCATCAAGCGTGCTGGCTCGCGTGCTGGGCCTGAACATCCGGAAGCGGATCCCGGGGGCAAAGGCATGAAAGACGTACTGGTGCCCGCATCACCTGCTCTGCACCCAGGGCTAGGCCATGGCTACAGCGAAGTTTCTTTGTGGGAGTCATGAACGACAAGTCGTTCTCTCACCAGCTGCGTGGAGGTGCCTCGGGGATCAAGATCCAGCTCACCTCACCCTGTTCCTAAGCGCCCCAAATGCTGGGTGCACCGACCTGTGCGACACACAGGAAAGGTCAAGCGACGACCGCAAGACCGTGGAGTATTTCGGGCTGGTGAAAGGAAGATCACCAGGCCCCTCATCATCCGGGAGATCAAAGCCACCCCCGCCGAGATGCTGGCCGATATCTGGGCCGGGATTGCTGTAAGCTGGTTCTCATCATGCCTGCTGCAAGAAGCCAATACTGCGAAAAAGGGCCGTGAAATAACATTTTCTATGGAGGTCGCCGGTGAGATGATCCTGCACGGCGGCCTTTGTGCTTATTTTTCAAGCTTCTGCGGCCTGCAATCTGTTGCATCCCCGGGTGGGGACACAGGCGGCCCAGGTATCCAAGTTCAAGTTTCCTCAAAGCTGGCCTGTTTCGCAACACATGGTCCGGGCACTGACTGTCCAAGAACGCGATGGCACCATCCTTCACCTGCAGATGCACGATGTATTGCCCACATCATACAGGTAATCGTGGTCCGTATCCAGCGGCAGAGTCTCGGTGATGCCGTCGCCGAAATCGACAACGGCCTGCAGGCCGCTGCCCTTGGCTGCTGTGTGCTGCGCGCGCACGCCGAAAAACAGCGCTGCTGCCAGCACAAGGATCACTGCAAAAGATCAGGTTCTTTTCATCCATGGCTTCAGACCTTTGGAGCCGGAAGCGTTTTCAGGTGCTTTGCGGGTACTCATGCAGCGTAGTCGCTGGCAGCCTTTACCGGCAATGCGGCCAAACACGGTGAAGTCTGCAACAGCGTTGCCGCCCAGACGGTTTGCACCGTGGACACCACCAGGTCACCTCACCTGCTGCGAACAGGCCGGGGATCACAGAGCCGTCAGCCTTCAGCACCTCGGTGTTGGTGTTGATCTTCAGGCCGCCCATGGTGTGGTGCACACCTGCGGTGACCTTGATGGCATAGTACGGGAGCGGTATCCAGCTTGTTTGCAAAGCTGGTGCGGCCAAAGTCGGGGTCGTTCTTGGCCTCAACATAGCCGTTCCAAGTCTTCATGGTCTCGGCAAAAGCAGCCTCATCAACGCCCATTGCCTTGCCCAGCTTCCTCGTAGGTGTCGCCGGTCACGGTGTAGCCCTTCTTGATGTAGCCCTGAATGACGCTGGAGGCATCGACCATAGCCTGATCGACCACCAGCCAGCTGTAGCTGCCGGTCTGAGCGATCTCAGCAGCAGAGACCACGTCACGGGTGCCTACTTCGTCGATGAAGCGCTTGCCCTCGGCGTTGATCAGCACAGCGCCGTCGCCGCGCAGACCCTCGGTGATCAGGGCAGCGGTGTTGGCCTCAACGGTGGGGTGGATCTGGATCTGGTCCATATCCACGGTGCCAGCACCGATGGCGGTGGCCATCTCAATGCCCTGACCCTGGCGCCGGCAGCGTTGGTGGTCATGAAGCCCTTCAGCTCAGGCTTGTACTCGACAACCATGTCCAGATTTGCGCCGAAGCCGCCGGTGGTCAGCACCACAGCCTTGGCGTTCACAGTGACGGTCTCGCCGGTAGAACCGGTGGCCTTGATGCCCACAGCAGCGCCGTTCGCATCGGTCAGGAGTCTCGTTGGCGGTGGTGTTCAGCAGAGGGTCTGCACACCAGCCTTGTCGCAGTTCTCCTCCAGCAGAGGGATCATGTAAGAACCGACGGAAACAGTCTTGCCGCTCGCCGTCCACCGGGCGGTGGATCCGCTTGACAGATGCACCGCCGAAGCTGGAAACAATGTGCAGGGTGATGCCCTGCTCACCCAGCCAGTCGATGGCAACAGCACTATTGGAGCACAGGGTCTCCACCAGAGCAGGGGTCGTTGATGCCCTTGCCGCCGATCATGGTATCCAGCTCCATCAGCTCGACAGAGTCGAAGTAGCCGTTGGGGTTGTGCCTGATAGGCAGCCCACTGCTCGGAGACGGTCTTTGCCAAAGCGGTGATGGTGGCGTTGTCGGCGTACTTTTTTCAGCAGCAGCCTTCAGGGTCTTTTCGACACCGGCAGACTCGCCGAACTCGTTCTCGTCCTGGTACACGGTCTTGCCGGCGTTCATGCCGCCGGTAGTGCGGACAGAGTTGCCGCCCACCATGGCCTGGCTCTCGACGATCACAACGCTCTTGCCCTCGGCGGCAGCGGTGATGGCAGCGGTCATGCCTGCGCCGCCTGCACCCACGATGACAACGTCAGCGTCAACGGTGGAATCCTCGGCCTTGTTTTTCCTCGGCCTTGACCTCGATCTTATAGTCGTCAGCATTCAAGCCGGCGGCAGTCAGGCGGCGGCAGCTGCCTCCTTGATGGCGTCGGAGGTGATGGTCGCGGTGGACACGCCGTCCACGGCAATGCTGCCGCTCTCGGCAATGGCAGCGGGCAGCTACTCCAGAGCCATGGTGCCGATGCCGGGGGTCTCGTCCTTACCCTCAGCGGTGCAGCCGGTGATCTTGCCGTCTTCCAGGGTCAGGGTGACGGTAACGTCGCCGCCCATGCCCTTGGCTGTACCGGTGAACTCGCCGGACACGCCGCCTGCGGTGGAAGGTAGAGGCAGACTTTGCTGCCGCAGCCGTAGCCCAACAGGCTTGACACCCACAACGACCGCCATGGCCAGCGCAGCCACGCTCTTTTCATCTGATTCTTTTTCATTGTTTCATTCCTTCTTGTTTTGGGTTGTTGCTTGTGTTCGGATATCTATCAGCAAAAAAAGGGGAAGCTGCTCATTCGGAAAGCAGCCCCCCTCGCTGAAACTTAGGAAAGACTTTAGGCGTTGGCCTGTGCAGCAGCAACAGCGCAAGCAACGGTAGCACCGACCATCGGGTTGTTGCCCATGCCGATGAGGCCCATCATCTCGACGTGTGCAGGCACAGAGGAGGAGCCTGCGAACTGAGCATCACCGTGGACGCGGCCCATGAGAGTCGGTCAGGCCGTAGCTGGCGGGGCCGGCTGCGACGTTATCGGGGTGCAGGGGTACGGCCGGTGCCGCCGCCGGAAGCGACGGAGAAGTACTTCTTGCCGTTCTCGATGGCCCACTTCTTGTAGGGTGCCGGCAACCAGATGCTGGAAGCGGACGGGGTTGGTGGAGTTGCCGGGTGTGATGGAGCACTGAACGTCCTCCTTCTTCATGATGGCAACGCCCTCCATGACATCGTTAGCACCGTAGCACTTGACGGCGGCGCGCTCACCCTCGGAGAAGGGGATCTCCTTGACCACAGTCAGGGTCTGGGTGGGGATATCGTACTCGGTCTGCACATAGGTGAAACCGTTGATCCGAGAAATGATCTGAGCAGCGTCCTTGCCCAGGCCGTTCAGGATGACCCGCAGGGGGGGTCTTTCCGGACCTTGTTTGCGGTGCGGGCGATGCCGATAGCACCCTCAGCGGCTGCGAAGGACTCGTAGCCGGCGAGGAAAGCGAAGCAGGTGGTGTCCTCGCTCAGCAGACGAGCGCCCAGATTGCCGTGGCCCAGACCGACCTGACGCTGCTCAGCAACGGAGCCGGGGATGGTGAAAGCTTCCAGACCCTCACCGATAGCAGCTGCGCACTCGGCAGCGTCGGTCAGGCCGCGCTTGACAGCGATAGCGGTGCCCAGAGTGTATGCCCAGACAGCGTTATCAAAGCAGATGGGCTGCACGCCGCGGACGATCTTATCGCAGTCAATGCCCTTGGCGAGGAGCATCTCGTTGCAAGCGTCCAGAGACTCCAGACCGTTGGCCTTCAGGCATGCCTCGATCTTTCGGCATACGGCGATCCATAGATTCAAAAGTTGCCATGAGTTGTTCCTCCTCTCTTATTCCTCACGCGGGTCAATGTACTTGACGGCGCCCTGATCTGCGCTGAAGCGGCCGTAAGTACCCACGTTCTTCTCATAAGCCTCATTGGGGGTCTTGCCGTGACGGATGTCCTCCATCATCTTGCCCAGCTTGACGAACTGATAGCCGATGACCTCGCCGTTGGCATCCACAGCCAGCTTGTTGATATAGCCCTCGGTCAGCTCCAGGTAACGGACACCCTTGGCCTTGGTGGAGAAGATGGTACCGGTCATGGAGCGCAGGCCCTTGCCCAGGTCGTCCAGGCCGGCGCCGATGGGCAGGCCGTCCTCGGAGAAAGCGGTCTGGCTGCGGCCGTAGACGATCTGCAGGAAGAGCTCACGCATAGCCACGTTGATGGCGTCGCACACCAGGTCGGTGTTCAGGGCTTCCAGAATGGTCTTGCCGGGCAGGATCTCGCCTGCCATAGCAGCAGAGTGGGTCATACCGGAGCAGCCGATGGTCTCCACCAGAGCCTCCTCGATGACACCGTTCTTGATGTTCAGAGACAGCTTGCAGGTGCCCTGCTGAGGCGCGCACCAGCCCACACCGTGGGTGTAGCCGCTGATGTCCTTAATCTCCTTAGCCTTGACCCAGTTGCCCTCCTCCGGTATGGGGGCGGGACCATGGTGGGGGCCTTTGGTGATCGGGCACATATTCTGTACTTGCTGCGAATAGGTCATAATCATACTCTCCTTTTGACAAATGTTGCTTTGCAGCACAAAACCGCCGCCGCGCCCCCGGCACAGCCGCTGCCCCATTGCTGCTTGCATCTGACCGGGCGCCGCCGCTCTCTTTCAGCGCCTTAACCGGTACTACCACGCATGATTTTATTATAGAGAAAGCTGACGGATTTTTATGATACATTTCCGGTAAAAACATCAAAACTTTTGCACGTTGTCTGCTGCTAACTGTCAATTCGGATGCTTTTGTCATTTCATTCGTCAAGTTTTTTGTCAACTTTGTCAAGAGGGCAAATTTCACGCTCCTGTCCTGCCTGCGCGGTGTCTGCCCCGGCAGGCTTCAGCGCCCAGATGGCTGCAAAACCCGCCGCCGCACCGGCCATGGCAAGCAGGTGCCGCCCGGCTTCCAACCCCCAGAGGTTCGCCGCAAAGGGGAAGGCAAGGCTGCCCACGCTCTGCCCCAGCGCCAGAAAGAAACCGTAGTTCACCCCTGCATGCGGCAAGCCGAACAGGTCGGTGGAGAGGGCGGGCAGCACCGCAGCCAGCGCCGGAGTAGCAGAAGGTGAGCCCAGCGTAGCACACGATCACCCACCAGCCCTGCGCAAACGCAAACCCTGCCGAAAGCCCCAGCGACACGCCGAACAGGATCAGGTCAGTGGGGCGGCGGCCGATGTTTTATCGCTGAGCAGGGGCATCAGCAAGCGGCCCGCCGCGCTGCCCACGCTGCCCAGCACCACGCTCCAGAGCGCAGCGCTCTCGTCCAGCCCCGCTCCACGCCCAGCTTCAGGATGATGGGGCTGAACAGAAGCACCGCCGGGGTGGAAAAGAACACACCGCGCCTGGCACAGCCAGTACTGCTTTTGTTTTCAGCATCTGCCACGGGGAAAGGTCGATCTCATTTTTGCCGCTTTCTGCTGGTTTTGTTTGCTTTCCGGCGGGTCCTGCAGCAGCAGCACTGCCCGCAAGGCAGACGGGCAGCGTTATGCGCCCCCAGCGCCCAGAACGCGCCCCGGATGCCCTGCACGATCCCAAAGCCGCTGACCGCCGTGCGCACGAATCCGGTCAGGAACGCACCGCTCAGGCCCACCGCGCCGCCAATCACCCCCGTGGCAAGGCCCTTGCGCCCGGCGTACCATTTCTGTGCGCAGGACTGGATGGATGGGTACAGAAACGCCGTGCCCAGCCCCGCCGGGATGCTGAATGCCAGAAAAAGCTGCCCTGCACTGCCGCCCGGCAGGATGGCCGCCGCAAAAAACCGCCGCACAGCAGTGCTGTGTCCCCCACAGAGCCGCACACCGCGGGCCTCGGCTGTCCTGCAAAAAACCGCCGATGACACATCCCACCCCGAACGCTGCGATCAGGATGCCGAACGCATAGCCTGCCCCCTGCTCGCTCAGAGGCCGTACTCCTCCATGACCGGCTGCTGGAATACGCCCCACGCCGCCGGGATGCCCGTGAGCACCTGAATGGCTGCGCCCGCCGCAAGGATGGTCCACGGATGTTTTGCTGCAAATTGCTGTTTCATCGTCTGTCCTCCGAATGGTTTTTCTTCCAATTTACAGTGTGCCCATTTCAATTGACAAAACGGCAGATTTCTTTATAAATGAATGTTAACCTTCTCGTCATCCCATTGTACTGTGCCACCTCCCCCCCTTTGGAAGCATTTACATTGAATTTAATAGAGAGGAATTGCAACCATGAAAACACAAGCATTTGAAAACACAGGGATGCGTGGACCTGCTCCCCACTGAGCAGACCCTGCGCGACTACATTCAGGGCAAGATTCTGGAAACTTACCGCGCTTCCGGCTTCGAGCGCATCTCCACCCCCATGCTGGAGGATATGGAGAATCTGGACAAGTCCGAGGGCGGCGACAACCTGAACCTGATCTTCAAGGTGCTCAAGCGCGGCGATAAGCTGACCGCTGCCCTGAACACCGGCGACCCCAAGCAGCTGTCCGATATGGGCCTGCGCTACGACCTCACCCTGCCGCTGAGCCGCTACTACGCCGCCAACAAGGACAAGCTGCCCAGCCCCTTCAAGGTGATCCAGACCGACCGGGTGTTCCGCGCTGAGCGCCCCCAGAAGGGCCGAAGTCTGCGGGAGTTCGTCCAGTGCGACATCGACATTCTGGGCGACGCCTCCCCCAACGCCGAGGTCGAGCTCATCGACGTGACCACCCGCGCTTTGCTGGGCATCGGCTTTGACGGCTTTACCGTCAACATCAACGACCGCCGCATCCTGCGCGGGATGCTGGAGAGCATGGGCTTTGTCCGCTGACACGCTGGACTCCGTCTGCATCACCTTCGACAAGATGGATAAGATCGGTGCTGAGGGCGTGAAGGCTGAGCTGACCGAGAAGCAGCTGCCGGAAGCTGCCATCCACGCACTGGCAGACTTCATTGCCGCAGGGGACGTGACGCTGGATGCCGTAGCCGCCCGCTGCGCAGACCCCGCCATTGCCGATGACCTCAAGTACGTCCTTGCTACTGCCAACGCTATGGCCGCAGGCCGCTATCAGGTGGCCTACTGCCCCAGCCTCGTGCGCGGTCAGGGCTACTACACTGGCATGGTGTTTGAGATGACCTGCCCGCAGTTCAGCGGCGCTGTGGCCGGCGGCGGACGCTACGACAACATGGTGGGCAAGTTCCTTGGCGTGCAGGTGCCGGCAGTCGGCTTCTCCATCGGCTTTGAGCGCGTCTGCGGCATCCTGCTCGAGCAGGGTTATCAGATCCCCGGCGCAAAGCAGAAGATCGCCCTGCTGTACGGCAAGGATGCCGACTTCACCACCGTTCTTTGCCAAGGCTGCAGACCTGCGCAGCAGCTACAATGTCACCGTTCTGCCTCAGGCCAAGAAGTTGGGCAAGCAGCTGGGCCAGCTGGAGGCTTCCGGTTTCGCCGGTGCCGCCTTTATGGACAAGGACGAGATCAAGATTTTGCACAGCAGTAAATAATTGCACACAAAGCCCCTTTTTTTTTGATATGCTACCCCTAGAGTAGACAGAGTAAAAACAAAACTCTGAGTACTCTTGGGGTATTTTCATGTCAAAAAACACCTCAGAAAATCGAGCGATTTTCTGAGGTGTTCTTGTTTTTCTGGTTTAAAAAGCCGGTAGGCGGCACATAGTAACTGGGGATCGAGGCTGTTTTCTGCACATTTGCCTGCTGGCGCAGCGCTGAACGGGTCACCTCTGCCCAAGAATACTGGGTCATATACTCGCCGCGATAGGAATTGGTGGCCGAGCGGCTGCCCCGCAGGAAATTGTAATAATCACAATCCACCTTGCTGGTGTCCAGCGCCAGTGTACTGCGGCCGCGGATGAGCAGGCCGGTAACACCCGCATCCTCCAGCGTATGGCTCAGGTCAAAGATCAGATTGCGGAGATGGCTGTGCAGCGATGCGGTGTCGGGCTTATCCTCCCACAGCACGGCCAGCATTTCGCCGTTGGTGCAGGTGGCACCATTGCGATCCACCAGATAGGCCAGCAGCTCTCTGCTCTTGCTGCGCTTGAAGGCCAAAAGCGCGCCCGCCCACGAAGATCTCAAAATTGCCAAAGCACTGGATCTTGATGCCGACAGGGGCATTCTCCGGCGGGTAGCGCAGATGCTCCAGCACATTGCGCACATCTGCCTCGTTTGCAGGCTTGAGTAAAAAGCCGCTCACGAAGATCTGCAGCGCTTCCAGCGCATACTCCGGGTGCTCTGTTACCACAATGATGTTGCAGCGCGGCTGCAGCTTCTGGATCATGCGCGTCAAAGCAAGCCCGTTCATGCCGGGCATTTCCAGATTGAGGAAAGCCGCGTCCATCGGCCCCTGACGCATCCAGCTCAGTGCATCCTCGGTCGTCATGGCGCTGATATAGTCACAGTCGGGTGCAACGCGGCACAGGATGCGGATCAGCGAGAGTTGATTGCAAGCTGTCCATCATCGACGACCAGTATCTTCATTCGTACACCCCCGCAAGTTTACCATACATGTTCCCTTGTTTCAGTTTAACACTTTGTCCTTTGATTCGCAAGTTTTTTTTGCACAAAAGACAGAAACTCCACACTTCTTTACAAAAGAACGTTCCTTCCCATCCGTTTCTTCATGAAGCAGCCGGCTGAAAGAGGCATCTTTCCCAAGGCGAAGTGCGCATGATAATCCGTAGATCCGCTCATTTTTTCTCTGCTTCGTGGCTCCGCTTATAATACTTTTTTTGTAATAACCGTACTTTCCATACTTTGAGTAGGATTTGTAGTACTTGCGGCCCATATAGTTGTCGTAGTCCACCTGATTGAGCACGGTAAAATCGATGCTCTCGCCCTGCAGCAGGCGCGAGACTGCGTCGCGGGCGTAGCCGCAGCTTTCTTCCCTGCCATCGCCAAAGCCATGGGCAAGGCTGATCTGCATTTGGTGAAATTGCCACCGGGTTGCCCAGCATATCCAGCACCGGTAACCTCTGCCATGGTGTCGCAGTCGATCTTGAGCTGACGGACGGTCTTGTTTTTGCTGTCTATCACGATCAGCCGACTGTCCATGCATTTTCATTTATTTTTCCGGCAGGAAATTTCGCATTTTCAGCCTTTAGGGGAGCCACAGATAAACACAAACCCCCGGCCATGCAAAGTTCATCCGCACAGCCGGGGCCAATTGGTATTTTATTTGATATCCAGTTCAGGCGGCACATCGATCTGGTCCGAGACATACTTGCCGTTCTTTTTTTTGCGCTGCCGCACGCACTCCGTCAGCAGATACTCAATCTGTCCGTTCACCGAGCGGAAGTCATCCTCTGCCCAGGCGGCAAGGGCATCGTAAAGTTCGCGTTCAGGCGCAGGGGCACCTGCTTTTTTTCGGTTCTGCCATCAGTACAGGCTGCCGCTGTTCACAATGGGCTGGGCGTCCTTGCTGCCGCAGAGCACCACCAGCAGATTGGATACCATAGCGGCCTTGCGCTCTTCGTCCAGTTCCACTACCTTGTTCTCGTTCAGACGGTTCCAGGGCCATCTCCACCATGCCCACGGCGCCGTCGACGATCATCTTCCGGGCATCAACAATGGCGCTGGCCTGCTGGCGCTGGAGCATGACCGCTGCAATTTCCGGTGCGTAGGCCAGATAGGTGATACGCGCCTCGATGATCTCGATACCAGCCTCGGTCACGTTTTTCTGGATCTCGTCTTGGATGCGGGCGCCACGACTTCGAGGAACCGCGAAGGCTGCCCCCTCATCGGCTACACCGTCGCCGGTGGTGTCCACGTTGGGAGAAACATCAGGGGTACACCCGCACCACGTTGCGCAGGGCGCTGTCACACTGTAAAGACAGATATTCCTTATAGTTATCCACATGGAAGACCGCCTTTGCGGTATCGGTCACGCGCCAGATGACTGCAATGCCGATCTCCACCGGGTTGCCGAGACAGTCGTTGATCTTCTGGCGGGAGTTATTCAGGGTCATCATCTTGAGGGAGATCTTTCTGCTCATGGATTCGGCGGTCCTGGGAATTCTGGCCGCTCTGCCCAAACATGGCCGCCATGCCGTTTTCCCCGTTGTTCACGTCTCCGCTCTGGCTCAGGCGGGTACCGCGGCCGGGGTTGACGGCGGTGCAGAAGGGATTCACCCAGTAAAAGCCCCTGTCCTTTCAGGGTGCCGATGTAATCACCGAACAGGGTCAGCACCAGTGCCTCCTGCGGCTTGAGCACCTTCAGGCCGCAGAACAGGAAGATGCCTGCGATCCAAGTACCCGATGGACAAGATCAGCAGCGGCAAGCCCAGAAGCATCCGGTCTGCATCCAGCAGGGTGATGCTGTAAATGAAAACAGGGCACGGTATGCCACATAGCCCAACAGGGTGAGCAGCAACATGCCATACCGTTTTTGCGGGTATTCAAAATCTTCTTTCCATAACAAGTCCCTCCTTATCAGGGTTCGGAAGCGTTTCTTTCTGATATCAAAAATCATATCACTTTAAACGGTATCTGTCAGGCCTCCGGCCTCTGCAATAAAAACACCTACCAATTCTCCGGGGAAAATTCCCAGAAAATCGGGTGTTTTTTGCGGGTTCAGTCTCAGCGCTTGTACTGGATGCAGCCTGCAGACGCTGCATGGCACGCTGCAGTGCGATGGCGGCTCTGATAATATTCATGCATGCTCTGCTGGATGCTGCAAACGCTCCTCCGCGCGGATGCGGGCAGCCTCGGCACGGTTGCGGTCGATGTCCTCCGGACGCTCGGCGCTGTCCACCAGCAGCAGAACAAAGGTGGGGGTGACTTCGGCGATGCCGTCGCCCACCAGGATGTCCTGGCTTTCACCGTTCACCTCAAAGTGCAGGATGCCCATGTGGATGGCCACCAGCACCGGGCTGTGTCCGGCCTGTATTCCGTACACGCCATCGCTGATGGGCAGCACAAGGTCTTCGCAATCGCCCTGATAGTACTCACCGCTGGACGCAGTGATGTTCAGCATGAACTTGTTCATCAGACGGCACCGCCCTTTTCCTCAGCCAGCTTTTCCGCTGCCTTCTTGGCGGGCATCTTCCAGCGTACCCAACGTTGAAGAAAGCCCACTCCGGCAGATCATCGGCCTCGCCGTCCACAATGGCGGCAAAGCCCGCACGGTCTCCTTCCAGCGGGGACATACTTGCCCTTCAGGCCGGTAAAGTTCTCGGCCACGGCAAAAGGGCTGGGACAGGAACTTCTGCAGCTTGCGGGCACGGGCAACGGTGAGCTTGTCGTTCTCGTCCAGCTCCTCCATGCCCATGATGGCAATGATATCCTGCAACTCCCTGTAGCGCTGCAGCGTCGACCGGAACCTTGCGGGCAACACGGTAGTGCTCCTGGCCCACGATGGCTGCCTCGAGGATACGGGTGGTGGAGTCAAGCGGGTCTACCGCGGGGTAAATACCCTGCTCCACAATCTTACGGGAAAGTACGGTAGTCGCATCCAAGTGGGCGAAGGTGGTGGCGGGGGCCGGGTCGGTCAAGTCGTCGGCGGGACGTACACCGCCTGGACCGAGGTGATGGAACCGTCTTGGGTGGAGGCGATCCGCTCCTGCAACTCACCCATCTCGTTGGCCAGGGTGGGCTGGTAGCCCACGGCGGAGGGCATCCGGCCCAGCAGGGCGGAGACTTCCGAACCGGCCTGGACATACCGGAAAATGTTGTCGATGAAGAGCAGAACGTCCTTGCCCTTCTCCGTCACGGAAGTACTCCGCCATGGTCAGGCCGGTCATGGCCACGCGCATACGGGCTCCGGGGGGCTCGTTCATCTGGCCAAAGACCAGCGCAGTCTTTTTCAGCACCCCGCTTGCGCCCATCTCAGTCCACAGGTCGTTGCCCTCGCGGCTGCGCTCTCCCACGCCGGTAAAGACGGAATAGCCGCCGTGCTCCGTTGCCACGTTGTGAATGAGCTCCTGAATGAGCACCGTTTTGCCTACGCCCGCGCCGCCGAAAAGGCCAATTTTACCGCCCTTGGGGTACGGCTCCAGCAGGTCAATGACCTTGATGCCGGTCTCCAGGATCTCGGTTGCGGGTTTCTGCTCTGCAAAGCTGGGGCCTTGCGGTGGATGGACCAGTGCGGCACATCATCCACCGGGCCTTTGCCGTCGATGGGGCGGCCCAGCGGGTCGAACATGCGGCCCAGCGTGCCTTCGCCCACCGGGGCGTTCAGGCCATGGCCGGTGGCGGTGACCACCATGCCCTTGCCAAGACCCTCACTGGGGGAAAGCATGATGCAGCGCACAGTGGTCTCGTTGACATGCTGTGTCACTTCCATCGTGCGCTCGGTGCCCTCAGCGGTCACGGTAAGCGCCTCCTGCAGGGCAGGGCAGCCTGCCTGCGGTGAACTTGACGTCCACCACGGGCCCGCTACGCGAATAATAGTTCCCTGTATCATACGATTGCCTCTATACTAATTTGTAAATACGTTTTATTCCGCCCGGTTCTGCACAGCAGCCGCACCGCCGATGATCTCGGTGATCTCCTGGGTGATGGAGCCCTGGCGGGTGCGGTTATATTCCAGCTGCAAGTCGCGTATCATATCGTTGGCGCTCTTGGTGGCCGAATCCATGGCGGTCATGCGGGCGCTCTGCTCTGCGCAGAAGCTCTCGGTCATGGCACCAAAGATCATAGCCGTGCATGTAGATGGGCGCGGTCTGCTCGAACACCGTCCATGCAGACCGGGAACATCTCCACCTCGCCCTTCGGGTCGCCCAGACCCTTTGGGAGCGGGCTGAAGATGGGCGCGGTCCAGCGGCAGCAGACGCACCATGGTCGGTTCGCTGGTCAGTGCATTCTCGATGCGGGTATAGATGAGATAGATCTCATCCAGCTTGCCGGTCTTGAAATCATCGATGGCATCCACCGTGATGTCGCGGGCGCGCTGCAGCGTAGGCTCGGTGGCGCCGTAGTGGAAATCCTCCACCAGACGCGGGTCCTTGTGGTACAGGGCGCGGTAGCCGGTCCTGACCGATCACATAGAACCGGTCGTTCTCATCCGCATTTTCCTTGAGGAACTTGATGATGTTCTGGTTGTAAGCGCCTGCCATGCCCTTATCTGCCGTCAGCACAATGATAGGCCCGCTTGGGGTTTGCGATATTCGCGCTCGTGGAAGAACGGATGCACCGGCTCTTCCGGCAGGTGGGGGCACCACGCGGGAAATGGTGTCGCGCATACGGTTGAAGTAGGGCGACACATTCTGGTAGTTCTTGCGCGCCTTGCGCAGCTTGGACGAGGAGATCAGATACATGGCGTTCGTGATCTTCATGGTATCCTGAATGCTCTCGATGCGCTCCTTCAGCAGCTTACTGGACGACATGGTCATTGCCTCCCGCATAAAGCTTTCCAAGCGTTCAGGATGGCATCGACCATTTCAGGTTCCAGCTTGCCGGTGGCGGTGATCTTATCCATCGTACCGGACACATCCGCGCGGAACTGACGCACAAATGCGGAAGTTTTGGCGCGCAGCTCGGCCGTGGGCAGATCTGATCCAGCATACCGTGGGAAGCCAGCACCAGCAGTGACCACCTGCTCGGCGTCGGACTTGGGCTGGCACAGCGGCTGCTTGAGCATTTCCATCAGTGCCTTGCCGTGCTCCAGCTGACGGCGGGTCTCGGCGTCCAGATCGGAGCTGAACTGTGCAAAGGATTCCATATCCTTGTACTGGGCCAGCTCGATACGCAGGTTCGCGTTGGCCTTCTTCACGGCCTTGGTCTCAGGGCGGCGCCGCCCACACGGGACACGGACAGGCCGACATTGACGGCCGGCCGCTGACCTGCAAAGAACAGGCTGCTCTCGAGGAAGATCTGACCGTCGGTGATGGAGATGACATTGGTGGGGATGTAGGCCGAAACATCGCCGGCCTGCGTCTCTACGATGGGCAGTGCGGTGATAGAGCCGCCGCCCAGATCGTCCCGCATCCGGCAGGAGCGCTCCAGCAGCCGGGAGTGGAGGTAGAACACGTCGCCGGGGTAGGCCTCACGGCCCGGGGAGCGCCGCAGCAGCAAGGAAAGGGCGCGGTAGGCCACGGCATGCTTGGACAAATCGTCATAAACGATGAGCACGTCCTTCCCCTTGGCCATGAAATACTCGGCCAGTGCAGTGCCCGCATAGGGGCAATGTACTGCAGCGGGGCCGAGTCGGATGCCGTGGCCGCCACGATGGTGGTGTAGCTCATGGCACCGTGCTTTTTCAGATCCTCTGCTACGCGGGCGATGGAAGAAGCCTTCTGGCCGATGGCCACGTAGATGCAGAGCACGCCGGTGTCCTTCTGGTTGAGGATGGCGTCGATGGCGATGGCGGTCTTGCCGGTCTGTCGGTCACCGATGATGAGCTCGCGCTGGCCGCGGCCGATGGGGGAACATGGAGTCGATGGACAGGATGCCGGTGTGGAGCGGAGTATCCACGCTCTGACGCTCCAGAATGCCGGGGGGGCCTGCTTTTCGATGGGGTTGTAGCCCACCGCTTCAATGGGGCCTTTGCCGTCGATGGGTCTCGCCCAGCGGGTCGATGACACGGCCGAGGAAGGCATCGCCCACGGGGATGCCCGCACGCTTGCCGCTGCGGGTCACCAGAGTACCCACGCCCACCTTCTCGATATCGTCGAAACAGCATGACACCCAGATGATCGGGCTCCACGCTTTCCACCATGCCCTTTGCACCGTTGTCCAAAGGTGACGATCGCCGTAAACGGCCTTGTCCATGCCCTTCGACCTGCACGATGCCGTCCGCCGAGGAGATGACCACGCCGCCCTCAGCCGGGTCTCGGCGGCGGGCTTGTAGTCCTCGATGCGGGGTCTTGAGGGTAGCCAGCGAAGGCTTGCCCTCCATCATTTTGTCCAGCTGATGACGGCCGGAATTGTCGAAGACGCGGTCGCCGATCTGCAGCACATAGCCGGAAAGGAAGCTGTCGTCCACCGTGACGTTCAGGGATGACCTCGGTGGCATCGTAGAGCTTTTCACTTCATTCTTGATGCGGGTGATGTCGCTGTCCCTTCACGAGCGGTGCCTGCGCGCAGGTCGGCCTTGACGATGCGGTTGGAGCAAAAATTCGCGGCTCTGAATTCAGTTGCCATTGCTGCACCTGCTTTCTGCAGCAGATCGTCCAGCAGACGGGCATCGTCCTGCGCAGTGAGGTTGCGCTCCAGCACCTTTGCGCACATGGTGCGGGTAAGGTCGGCGATCTGGCGTCGGCCTGGCGCAGCTTTGCTGGCGCTCTGCCTTCTGCAGCTGCCTTGCCCTCGGCCAGGATGGCGTCGGCCTGACGGGCGTCAGCCAGCAGCTGCTGCTTGTCCTTTTCGGCCTGCTGCTCGTTGCCTCGCGGCGGGCAGCGGCTTCGGCGTCCACATTGCGCAGCTTGTCCTCTGCGCATTCAAGGCTGCGGCGGCCTCCTGTTCTTGGAGGTCTGCGCCGCCAATGGCGTTGTCGTCCATCATCTGCTGGCGCTGTGCAATGACATTCATGACAGGCTTGTACAGGAACTTCCGCAGCAGCAAGATACATGATGAGGACGTTCACAACGGTCCACAGCAGGTTCATATCCAGTTCAGCATTCGTCCACGCCTCCGTTATCAACCCAAGAACATGATGATCAGCAGGGCAACGACGAAACCGAAAATTGCAGTACCTTCGGCCAGAGCAGCGCCCAGCAGGAGGTTGGTCTGGATCTTACCGGAAGCCTCGGGCTGGCGGGAAATAGCCTCGGTTGCCTTGCCGGTTGCAATGCCGATGCCGATGCCGCCGCCAATACCAGTCAGCGCTGCGATGCCAGCGCCCAGAGCTACGAGTCCGTTCATAGTTAAATCTCCTTTTCATTTGAAATAAGTAAAAGTTTTGGTTTATTCCTCTTCATCGCCGATGGTCTCTTTCATGAACAGGGAGGTGAGGAAGACAAAAACGTAGGTCTGGATCAGACCGTCGAACAGGTCAAAATACAAACTGAAGACAGCCGGGACGAACACCGGCACCACCAGCTTGAGCAGTTCCATGATAACGAACGCGCCCAGCACGTTGCCGAACAGTCGCATGCACAGGCTGGTGGGGCGGATGGCGATCTCGAGGATGTTCATGGGGGGGTCATGACCGGGTGGGAGCGGCAAGGCTCTTCTTGAAAAGCCAACGCCGCCGCGTGCACGGATGCCGGCACCCTCGATGAGGACGATGCTCATCAGCGCCAGCGCTGCGGTCACGTTCAGATCCTTCGGGGGCTTGACACCGAACACACCGATGAGGTTGCTGCACCCGATGTACAGCGCCACGCTCACCAGATACGGCACATACCGTTTGCCGTTTTTCGCCCAGCAGCCCGACGAAGAAATCGTTGATGGTGGTCACGCCGTCTTCCAGCACAGCCTGACGCTTGCTGATATGGTCCACCTTCAGGTTCCGGGTAAGCAGGATCGAACCGAGGACCAAAACAGCCATGATGCCCCAGCTGACGACCACCGACTTCCGGGATGGAAAGCCCGAAGACCGAGACCATTTCAACGTTCAGCTCTTCTTTTTTTAAAGCAGCAGTCAACGCATTCATTCTTTTTTGCACTCCATCCGGTTTTCTCGTTTTGTGGTATGTATCATAGCACGATTGTGCCGAAATTTGTCCGCCGCCCTCCGCCCCAGATTCTACCTTTTGTTATATTCCATTTCACGATTGCGGAGAAGTGTTGTACACTTTGCACAAATACTTGAATATTTTTTTGTGCCTTTGCACAATTCCTTAACCAAATCTTAGTTTTGCTTTCAATCTTTTTCGGGCATTCCGAAATGAGGCCAAAATCGGCACGTTATTCACTGTTTGTATAGCCGGTATATAAAATTTATATGGGAAGCAGGGCTGAGATGTAAGGGCTGGCAAATTTTATTATAACTGCATGTCTAAAAAATCTGTCAGTCCTCTGTTTTGCCGCGGCGGAACAGCAGGCGGAAAATAGCACGAGACAGCGGGCCGCAGTAGAACATCTGCCAGCACAGGGCCATGGGGGAAATTGCAAGCCGAAGGTATGCACCCACGTGCCGAAGCTGAAGGTTCCTTGAACAGCACGGTGGCGATCAGGCTCATGACCCACATACGACCCGAAAGTTTTGGCGAGTTTCATGTATCCCATCTTTTGGACTTTTCAGTGCAAAAACAAGGGACAATTGTTGTACAGTCTGCGAATAGACAAGCGGCCCTGTTTTATGTATAATAAAAGCCAGAAACCAGAGAAGTACAGCAGAAGCTCAAATGAGAGCTAACCCCGCTGACTTGAAGCAGAAAGGAGCGAGACCGATGGTCGATATGGAACCCGCACAGCAGGGACAGGCTGTCGGGGTTCGCTGAGAAGCAAAAATAGAGGCTCACCACAAACGGGATGTTTCCCCGTATAAAAACACAAAAACAGAGCCAGTCTTGAGCATCAAAAATGCGATAACACGACAACCTGTCGATTCAAGACCCCCAGGCGTTCAAATAGATCCGCTGGAGATGATTCCCTATGAAGGTATCAATTTTTGATCCGGAGAACCTTATTTGAATAACCAAAAAGGAGTTCTACCAATGTACTAAGTAGTTTGAACCCCTTGCAAATCTAACTCGAAAGAATGTGGTAATATGAAATTCATCCTCATGAACCGTTTGCCGCAGTCCAACAGTTGAGAAAAGGGTCAGTCCAATGTACAGTTGATTTTCATCCCCTTGAAATAGATTCCAGTTTCTGAAGATAGTTTCTAAGGAGAGTCACCCTATGAAACCCGTATTCCGAAAAATGAGGTCAACCAAGGGAGAAGAGGCTTATGACTCCGAAGAAGTAAGTATCCAGCCGGACGAGGGCTTGCAACCGCCTCGTCCGGCTGGTTTTTTGTTCCTTTTTTCAACAAATAGTTGATGCCGGTGCAGAATGTTACGCTGCCCGGGTTGAATACCGTCCTTGTTTTTTCGCTCCCCCTCATGTTATATACTTGTGGAAAAAGATGGGAGGTGTATCGTATGGATTCGTTCTTCTCGTCTTCCACCCTGTTCAACATTGTGCTGGCCGTGATCTGGTTCATCTCCGGCATCCGGGATTTTCAGGGCAAGGACCCGCTCATCAAACTCCCCTTCAACCAGTACGTCCGCGACCCTGAGTACCGCGCGTTCTGGCAGAAAAAAGAACGGCGTATTCTACATGCTCAATGCTCGCCTTTCTGATCCTTATGCCTTTACGCCTGTCACATCGCTGGTCTACCGCATCCTCTTCGGGGTTGCCATCGGGGGCGACCTTCTTTATCTCGTTGCGTATGAGAGTTGGAACCATAGCGCCGATTGAATCGTTCTGGCAACTGGTTCCATTCCAAAAATTTTTTTTTGCCGCGGCTTCTGCCGTTTCTCTGCTACAATGGACGAAAAACGCAGGAGGCATTTTTCGGTGCACTCTATCTGGTCAAGCCCATGTGATTCCATTTTGATGGTGGCAGCTCAAGGGAGGAGTTGATCCGACGCCGAAATCTCTGAGCAAGGACGACAAAACCAAAAGTGGACATTCAAGGCGGGCTTGGAGGCGTCTGGCCGGGCGATCCCAGGCCCATTTTTTATTGGCGCTGGGGAAGGTTCTGCTGTTCGCACGTCAACATCAACGCAGGAGGTCTCCCTCTTCCAACGCCGACCTGATGCTGGACAACATCAACGTACCTTCCACCTTTGAATCTGCCGAGGCGCTCAAGGGCTATTCCACTCACCCGGCCCATGTTGCCGTGGCCAACAGCAAGGTGCGCCCCTTACTATAAAAAAACCGCGTCCTGCCTCGATTACGAGATTTAACGTTGACAAAGCCGCCGTTTTTCGCGTATTATAATAAGAAGAAGGAGGCTTTTTATGCGCCCTTTTGTCATAACACTTGGAAGAGCGCGGCGAAACAAGGTGTTTGACTACGGGTGCGCCCCCGTCCCTGCCCGGAAACCCGGCAGGACGGAGCTTTTACCACGTGACACAGCCACGATAGAAAGGAAGAGGATATTCCCATGAGCGAGCATTTTAAACATTTTGCCCCCATCCCATCTACTACCCCAGCGACAAGCTGCACATCGGCCACAGCTATACCACCGTGGCCTGCGACGCACTGGCACGCTTCAAGCGGATGCAGGGCTATGACGTGTCATGTTCCCTGACCGGCACCGACGAGCACGGCCAGAAGATTCAGGACAAGGCTGCCGATGCCGGCGTGACCCCCAAGAGTATGTGGACAAGATCGTGGCCACCGTCAAGGATCTGTGGAAGCTGCTGGACGTCAGCTACGACCGCTTCATCCGCACCACCGACGACTACCACATGGAGTCCTGCCAGAAAATTTTTCACCAAGCTGTATGAGCAGGGCGACATCTACAAGGGCGAGTACACCGGCCACTACTGCAAGCCCTGCGAGAGCTTCTGGACCGACAGCCAGCTGGTGGACGGCAAGTGCCCCGACTGCGGTCGCGAAGTGTACGACGCCGAGGAGGAAGCCTACTTCTTCAAGACCGGCAAATATGCCGACCGGCTGCTGCAGCTGTATGAGGAGAACCCCCAGTTCATCCAGCCCGAGAGCCGCAAGAACGAGATGATCGCCTTCATCAAGCAGGGCCTGCAGGATACCTGCGTGTCCCGTACCTCGGTCAAGTGGGGCATCCCGGTGCCCTTCGACCCCAAGCACACCATGTATGTGGGGGTGGACGCCCTGAGCAACTATATCTCCGCGCTGGGCTACGGTAACGAAAAATATCACGACTACGACAAGTTCTGGCCCGCCGACCTGCACATGGTGGGCAAGGAGATCCTGCGCTTCCACACCATCCTGTGGCCGGCCATGCTGATGGCCCTGGATCTGCCCCTGCCCAAGCGGGTGTTCGGCCACGGCTGGCTGCTGATGAACGGCGGCAAGATGTCCAAGTCCGTGGGCAACGTCGTTGACCCCGTCATCCTCTGCGACCGCTACGGCGTGGATGCCATCCGCTACTTCCTGCTGCGTGAGATTCCATTCGGCAACGATGGCATGTTCACCAACGAAGCCCTGATCACCCGCATCAACAGTGACCTTGCGAACGACCTGGGCAACCTGCTCAGCCGCACGGTCGCCATGTGCGAAAGTACTTCGGCGGCACCGTGCACAATGTGGCCGGTACCGAGGCCATCGACACCGAGTTGGAGACCATGGTCAACGAGCTGACCGCCAAGGTCACGGCCGACATGGACAGCCTGACCATCCCGCAGGCTCTGATGGAGATCTTTGCGGTGATCCAGCGTGCCAACAAATACATTGATGAGACGGCGCCCCTGGGCACTGGCCAAGGACGAGGCCAACAAGGCCCGTCTGGAGAGCGTGCTGTACCACCTGTGCGAGGCACTGCGCGTGTGCGGCATCCTGCTGAATGCATACCTGCCCACCACCGCACCCAAGATGATGGAACAGCTGGGTCTGGACGCATCTGCTCTGGATCTGAGCAAGACCACCTACGGCGCACAGGGAGACCTACACCGTGCACAAGGGGGAGGCCCTGTTCCCCCGCATCGATGTGGCAAAGGAAATTGCCCACCTGAAGGAAGAGGACGAAAGCGCAAGGCCGCTGCCGAAGCTGCCAACAAAGCCAAGGCTGGAAGCTGAGAGAAGAAGGCTGCCGCCCCCGCCGAGGAGAGCACCGTGGACTTTACCCACGAGGAAGAGATCGACTTTGACACCTTCTGCAAGGTGGAACTGCGCGTGGCCGAAGTGCGCGCCTGCGAGAACCTGAAGGAAAGCAAGAAGCTGCTGCACCTGACCGTGTTTGACGGCGAGCGGGAGCGCTGCATCCTTTCCGGCATTGCAAAGTGGTTCAAGCCGGAAGACCTGATCGGTAAAAAGATCGGCATTGTGTGCAATCTGGCACCTCGCCCCATGATGAAGGGCAAGTATGTCAGCGAGGGCATGATCTTTGCTGCTGATACCGCCGACGGCGGCTGCTCCATCGCTTTCTACGGCGACGACACCCCCGTAGGGCAGCCGCATCCACTGAGCCGCCATGCAGGAAAACAAAACGCTTTCCCGCGCGGAATGGCTGGATAAGATCTTCGGCACGCCGGTGTTCGCCGTGCTGCTGGCCATCTTCTGCAATGTGCTGTGGGGCTCGGCCTTTCCGCTTCATCAAGCTGGGCTACCGGCTGTTCTCCATCGACTCCGGCAACACCGCCTCCATCTTCTGTTTTGCAGGAGTACGGTTCATGCTGGGCAGCGTGCTGGTGCTGCTGGGCAGCATTCTGCTGCAGAGCCGGGCACCCCCAAGTTTCCCCGGGCAAAGTGGCAGCGGAGTGCTGTGCTCTGGGCCTGTGGCAGACCACGACCCAGTATGCGTTCTACTATATCGCTGTTGCGATGCTCACCGGGCGTTCTGGCGGCATCCTGAACAGCACCCAGAGCTTTCTGGGCGTGATCTTTGCCCACTTTATCTACGGCAATGCGGATCGCATGACCCCGGCAAAGACCCTGGGCTGTGCTGTGGGCTTTTGCCGGAGTTCTTATCGGTACAATTGGCAACCACGGCAGCGGAAGCGGCTGGGGCGTGTTCTGTATGATGGCGGCGACCATCATCTTCACTCTGTCCGGCCCGTGGAACAAGTCGGTCACCAAAAAGAGCCGACAGCTTTGCTGTCTGCTTCCTGAACCTGTTCGTGGGTGGGCTGGCACTGTTCGTGCTGGGCACTGTGCTGGGCGGCAGCCTCCATGTGCAAAGCGCACTGGCTGCGGTGGTCATGCTGTATCTGGCCTTTATCTGCGGCGCAGGCTATATCTTGTGGGCGCTGCTGATGAAGAACAACCCGGTCAGCCGCATCGCCATCTTTGGTTTTGTCAACCCGGTGGTCAACGTGCTGCTCAGTGCCCGTGCTCAACGGCGAACCGCTGTTCCGCTGGCAGTATCTGGCGGCGCTGGTGTTCGTGTGTGTTGGCATCTGGCTGGTGAACAAAGCCCCCGCCAAAAAGGAGGTCAAATGACCGGACCTATTTTTGACACCCACGCGCACTACAGCGCCCGCGCCTTTGACGCAGACCGCTATCCGCCTGCTGGACAGCCTGCCCGGTAAAGGCGTGGTGGGTGTGTGAGACAGGCCACCCACTCCCGGGGATGCACCCAAAGTGCTGGAGCTGGCGCACCGCTACCCGTGGGTGGTGGCAGCTGTTGGCATCCACCCGGAAAGCCTGCTGCCCGCCGCCGACTGCGGCGAGGAAGGCCCGGCTCCTACGGTCTCGGTGTACGGCGGCGACTGGGCCGCAGAGATGCAGGCGCTGATGCCCTACTACGAGGACCCCAAGGTGGTAGCTGTAGGCGAGTGCGGGCTGGACTACCACTGGCCCGTGCCCAAGGATGCCCAGCTGGCACTGTTTGAGGCACACATTCGGCTGGCGCTGGAACTGGACAAGCCCATCATCGTGCACGACCGCAACGCCCACGCCGACGTTTACGCCCTGCTCAAAAAATACCAGCCCAAGGGCATCGTCCACTGCTATTCCGGCAGTGCCGATGACGCGCGTGTGGCTGGCAACGCAGGGACTGTTCATCGGTTTCGGCGGGCGTGTACCTTCAAAGGGTGCCAAGCGGGCGGCAAAAGCCATCAGCGCCCTGCCGCTGGACGCCATCGTGCTGGAAACCGACTGCCCCCTACATGGCACCGGAGCCGGTGCGCGGCACCCGCTGCGACAGCTCCCTCATCCGCTATGTGGCGAGTATATCGCCCAGCTGCGGGGCATCTCTGCCGAAGAGGTGTTCCGCACCACCGTCGCAAACGCCCGCCGGGTGTTCGGGCTGTGATCCGTTTTTTCGCAAGTTGCACAGGTTTTTTCTCTGTGCTTCTGTATAAATCAACAATCAAAATCCAAATTGTTATAAGGAGATTCTACCATGAAAGCACGTATTCCGAAACACCGCGAGTTCATCATCAACTTCCCCGACAGCATCGACCAGAACAAGGCCAACGAGGGCTGGGCAAAGCTGCAGCAGATCGTGGAGGACTACAAGAAGGCACACAACGGCGCTTCTGTTTACGCTCCCACCTTCATTGAGGACTGCGAGCCCGAGGTCAAGAAGCTGCAGGAAGAGTACGGCTTTGAGTATACGGTTGAATACGTTCAGTAATTTCTGATATTTAAAATCCCCTCTGTGCATCTGCGCAGGGGATTTGCTGTTTCAGGGGAACCGCTTTTCCCCTACGGTGCACTTCCCCGCAAAATACAGCCCCGGCAGACTGCATGGTCTGTCGGGGCTGTTATTTTTTCCGTCACTTTTCCACTTTTACTCAGGAGGATGCGGTCATTGTCGAGGGCCTTGCCGGCGTTCTCGCGGAACTTCTCGAGCAGGTCGTCCACGGTCATCTTGCTGCGGGCTCGCCCTTGACATCGAAGACGATGCGGCCCGCGTCCATCATGATGGTGCGGTTGCCCAGCTCCAAGGCCTGGTGCATATTGTGGGTGATCATCATGCATGTAATGTTGTTTTCCGCCACGATGCTCCTGGTGAGGTCCAGCACCTTTTCGGCGGTGGCAGGGTCGAGAGCGGCGGTGTGCTCGTCCAGAAGCAGGAGCTTCGGGGTGACCAGCGGTTGCCATGAGCAGGGTCAGCGCCTGGCGCTGCCCGCCGGAGGCCCGACAGCCCACCGGCTGCTTCATCCGGTCCTCGAGCCCCATGTCCAGCAAAGCCAGCTTTTTCGCGGAAAAGCGCCTTATCCTTGCGGGAGATGCGGGAGAAGATGGCGTTGGGGGCGGTCCCTGCACGAAGATAGGCCAGCGCCAGGTTCTCCTCGATGGTCATGTTGGGGGCGGTACCCTTGAGCGGGTCCTGAAACAGATGGCCGATGACCCGGCTGCGCTGATATTCCGGCGCGAAGGTGATGTCCTCGCCGCCCAGCGTGATGCTGCCCTCGTCGGCAATGAACCCGCCGGTGATGGCGTTGAACAGGGTGGACTTGCCCGCGCCGTTGGAACCCACGATGGTGGCAAAAAGTCGCCGGCCTCCAGGTGCAGGCTGACTCCGTTCAGAGCCACTTTTCGTTCACTGTACCGGGGTTGAAGGTCTTATGCAGATCGTTCAGCTGAAGCATTTCCATCTTTTTCCCCCTTGCCGGTGGTCACGCGGCGGCGGGCACAGGCATGCGCGCTGCTCAAAGGCGATTTTTTCCTTAATGGCTGGCATCGAAATGGCCACGGCCACAATGATGGCGGACACCAGCTTCATGGCAGCGGCAGGCACATTGAAGCGCAGGGCCACAGCCACGATAAAGCGATAGAGGCAGCTGCCGAACACTACGCCCAGCCCCGGCGCACCATCGTCCGCTTACCAAGCAGAGTTTCGCCGATGATAAGGGAAGCCAGTGCAATGGTCACCATGCCGGTGCCCACATTGATGTCGCTGCTCTTCTGATACTGGGCCAGCAGGCCGCCGGAAAGGGCGGTCAGCGCGCCCGAAATGCACAGCCCCACCGTAATGGTGAAAGGCGGGGTTAATACTGGAAGCACGCACCATGGCGGCGTTATCACCGGTGGCGCGGATGGACAGCCCCAGCCGCGTGCCCAGGAAACCCAGCATCGCCGCGCAGGCAGCGCGATGATGCCGCCGCCGCGATGGCCAGCTTATACCAGCCGCCAAGGAAAAGCTCAGTGAGCCCTTTTGCCAGCGAGAAAACAGTGTCCGTCTTGACCAGCGACATGGTGGAGGAAAAGCCCATCACGGCCAGATTGATGGTGTAAAGGCCGGTGTTGACGATGATGCCTGCCATGATGCTCTCCACGCCAAGGCGGGTCTGCAGAAAAGCCGTAACAAAGCCCGAACACACCCCGCCGCCATGGCTGCGAACAGGGGCCAGGATGGGGTGGCCTGTTAGTGCTACCTGGCAGGCCACGGCACAGCCCAAGGTGAAGCAGCCGTCGGTGGACAGGTCTGCGATGTTCAGGATGGAATAGCTCAAGAACAGAGCCAGCGCCACCAGGGCATAGATACAGCCCAGCTCCAGCGCGGTCTGTAGGACGTTGAGCGAAAAAGATACTCGCCAGCATGTGTGCTCCTTTTATGTTTCTTTTGATTGGACGATTTAAAATGGCGTCTGCGGACGCCCGGTATGCCATTTTCACGGAGGGTTTTTATAAACAGAACCTTTCCTCAGAATTGCCAAAAAAGCCCCCTTTCGGGGGAGCTGGCAAAACCGTCAGGTTTTGACTGAGAGGGTTCTTTTTAAGAGAAGTTCTCTGCGGTGGTTACTTCCCGCGATCTCGGTGCAGTAGGGCTTGAAGGCTTCCTTCACGGTGTCGAGGTCGAGGCCCAGCGCCTTGCAGGTCTCGGTGTTGATGGTGGCAATGCCGTTGTCGAAGGTCTGGTAGGGCAGGTCGGCGTGGTCTTGCCCTCGCAGAGCAGCTCCGCCACCATATCGGCGGTGGCCTCGCCCAACTGGACGTAATCGACGCCGTAGCCCACGAACGCACCGTTCAGCGCGAAGCTGTCGGCACCGGTGTAGTGCTGGACGCCTGCCTCGGTAAAGGTCTCGTAGATGGAAAGCTCTGCGGTCATGATGGTGTTGTCGGTGGGGGTGAACACGGCCTTGACCCCAGCGGCGACCAGTGCTTCGGCAGCCATCTGCACCTCGGCGGTGGTGGTGCCGTTCTTTTCAATGTACTTGATGCCGTTGGCATCGCAGAAGGCCTTGGCGTCCGCAATGGCCTGGGTGGAGGAATCCTGACTCAGGTCGTACAGCAGACCGATGGTGTCAATATCCGGGTTGACAGCGGTGATCAAGTTCATGATGGCCCGGTGTTCAGCGCATCGGAGGTGCCGGTGATGTTCTCCTCGCCGTCAAATCCGGCGGCAGAGGGGTCGGTGACAGCGGAGTAGACCACGGGGAGATCGGTGTCTTCGACAGCGGCCAGCATGGTGGCGGCGGTGGGGGTGGCCACAGCCACGATCACGTCCACGCCATCGGCTACCAGGTCGGCGCCGATCTGGTTCAGGTTGGTCTGGTCAGCCTGGGCGTTGGCGTAGTAATCGGCATAGTCGAAGGCCACGCCCTTCTCCGCGCCCACCTTATCCAAGCGGCTCTCAACAGAGGCCACGATCTGGTTCAGGGAAGCGTGGTCCACATAGTTGACAATGCCCACCTTTGAAGGTCTGGCCGCCCTCGGCTGCGGCGGAAGAAGCGGTGGAAGATGCAGTCACGGTGCTGGAAGCAGCGCCGCCGCAGCCGGTCAGCGCCAGTGCGGAAACGGCGGAAGCAGCCATAGCGGCCTTTCAGAGGAAGCTGCGGCGAGGAGATCATGGTAACGTTTTTCATAGCAGTAAACTCCTTTCCCGGAGCGGGCGGCAAAAGTAAAAACCCGCTCCCTTTGCGGGACGGGTCTTACAAATAAAACGACCCTGTCCCTGTGTGTTATCCACAAGGACAGGATCGGTAAAGTTCGATTCTGCGGTGCCACCTTGCTTGCCCTGCTGTGTGCAAACTGCAGAGCCTCTCACGGAGAGCCAACACTCCCCTGTCCTATAACGGAGACTTCCGTCCAAAGCTACTAAGGCTTGCTGCCCATTTGCCCGGCCCCTCGGCGGCCCACGAAGCTTTCTGCCCCGCTCTCGCCCGTTTTCACTGTCCGGGCTCAACTGAAGATGCGCTGTGCAGGTTCTCTTCCGCCTCATCGGTTTGATTGCATTATACACTTTATCGGCATAAAGTCAAGAGGAAATTGCAAAAATTTTTTTTTCTGCGGCACAAAGTCATTCTTCCCTGTGTCAGCTCCGCTTTGTGCGGCGCTTGCGCCAGACGAAGTACGCCGTGTACGCCAGCCATACCACAATGCCGCCCAAAGTCAGCGCACGGCTCAGCCGGATGCCGTCGGGCTGGTAGACAAAATCGATGCTGTTTTCACCTGCCGGGCACAGCACAGCCATCAATCCCTCGTCCACCTCCACAATGTCGGCCTCCTGCCCGTTGACATAAGCGGTAAAGCCGTCATCATAGGGCACCGAGAAAAACACGAGGTTCTCTTTTTCCAGCGTGATCTGCGCATGGAAGCCGGAATTGTTCATCTGGAACACACTGGCAGCCGTGGCACGGCGCTCGCGGCAGTCCTGCACGTAGGACTCATAGTACAGCTCCTCCTCCCGTCTGCCCCTCCGGCAGATGGGTGAGGTACTTGCCGTAGACTGCAGCATCCTCGTCGGTAAGCACCAGTGCACGCATCAGGAGGTTTGCGCGGGTGGTCTTGGCTGTTTCTTCGTACTCGGTCTGGGTGAGGTAATAGTCATAGGCAAAGCCCATGGGCACGTAGTTCGTGTTGCGGTAGACCGCATAGCCGTCCTTGCAAAGGCATATTCCCCAGCCGTCGTCGGCTTCGTTTTCAAAAGTCGGTCTGCTTTTCCGGCGTGGTGATAAGGTACTCCACACTCAAAAGGCCCCGCAGTGCATAATTGGAAAGCTCCGGCTCACTGCGCACATCCCGCTTGACCCCAGCGCCGGGTAGAAGCTGAGGATGCTGGGGAGCAGCCGTGCTGCCGAAGTATTGCAGGCAGCTCTTGTCGAGCCAGAGGCCGAGGTTGTCGTGGATCTTGTACGTGTCGATGCGGTAATCGCCCTCGGGCAGGTCGTTTTTCAACAGCAGGGCGTTGGTGTCCTGCTTCACAAGGTCGCTGTCGGTATACCACTGGCCGAACTTGCCAATGCCGATGTGCACCACGCTGAACAGGAAGGCAAACGCCAGCACTGCCGCCGTCATGCGCTGGGCAAAGCGGCTGTCGCCCCGCCACTTCTGGCAGAGATAGCGGTACAGCAGCAGGCCCAGCAGGCCAAAGCCCAGCACCGCACAGTACTGACCGGGGTTCTTGAGGACGCCGAACGACCAGCTGCCGGTGTCGCTGTCCTTACCGGCACCACCGCAAATGCCACCGTGGCGATCATCAGCCAGCTGATGCCGCGGGCCGGGCTGTCCAGATCGGTGTTGTGCGTCTTCCAGCGCGTTCACGGTCATTACGGCCAGCACCAGCACCGGCATATAGTACCAGCGCGCATAGTAGCTGGAATTGAGGGCGTAGAACGCACTGTTCAGGATGGGCACCAGTGCGAACACGGCGCAGGTGCCCACGATGCGCTTTTTACTGTCGCCGCACTTTGCTTTCCAGTAGGCCACGGCACCGGCCAGACTGCATAGCGGCAGATAGGCCGACATGCTGGTCCACTTGATCACGCCCTCCGACCAGATGGAGGTGAGGTAGGGAGAATCCGGCGGTAGGATCCAGCTGACGCAGGATGGCCAGATACTGCTGCACCTTGGAGTAGGTCAGGAAGCCCCACCCGGAGGAAAGGTCGATGGTGCGCGGGTTCTGCAAAATGGAGAGCACCGCAGGCACCAGCAGCAGATGCTGCCCATGGCAACGCCCAGCAGGCTTTCAAAATGCGCCACAGGCCGAAACTTTTTGCAGTGAGACGGAAGTCCCGGTGCGAGCTTGCAGATGAAGTAGATGACGAGGAAGAGCACCTGCCCTATGAAGAAGAAATAGTTGTTCAGCAGGTTCACCGCCACCCAGAACGCAAACCAGCTGCGTGGCGGTCATTGTAAAGGGCCTCGTCCAGCGACCACAGCAGATACGGGAACAGCGCCACCACATCTACCAAAGTGGTTGAAGAACACATTGTATACCGTAAAGCCGGAAAGGTATACAGGCAGGCACCCCCAGCACGGCATAGTCGATATTTTTGACGTAGTGGCGCAGATACAGGTACGCACCGCCGCCCGCCACGGCAAACTTGAACACCAGCAGCGGCACCATGAGGTAGGGCAGCCACTCCTGCGGGAAGAGCAGCGAGAACCAGAAAAACGGCGAGCCGTACAGGTAGAACGAGTAGGCGTTCATGGCGCCGCTGCCAAGGTCGGTGGCCCACGAGAAGGTGTTGTGGGCGCACCGAGGTGAACGTAAGGCGCTGTCCGGGTAGCCTGCGCCCTTTGATAAAGCCGTTCATATAGCGGTAAAGCTGATCTGCTGGCTGTTGAAATCGCCTGCATAGTGGAAAAAGCCGCCGTCGATGATATAAAACGGCAGAAAGAACAGGGCCGCCGTGAGGGGCACACTTAGGCCTACCGTCAGCCAGAATTTATCCTTTTTGTCCCAGCAGCTGCGGCTGCCGGGCAGTACCTTGAGACCGCTCCATGGTTTCCTCTTTTCTGCCAAAGCGGCAGAAAGTTGGTTTATTCTAGTATAGCCTTTGAACACTGCGCAGAAAAAAACGGGCTTGACAACGCTCTTCCGGACAGGTATGGTGGAGAAAAAAAGGAGGAAGCTGCCATGCTGTATCCGTTCAGCGCCCTTCTGGCGCGGATGAAGTACATCACCCGGTGGAGTCTGATGCACTCCACCCGCCCGGAATCTCTCAGTGAGCACACCTGCGACACTGCCCTGCTGGCCCACACCCCGTGCTCTGCCTCATCGCGCGGCGGTACACCGGCACGCCCTGCCGCCCCAAGAACGGTAGCGGTGGCGGCGCTCTATCACGATGCACCCGAGATCATCACCGGCGATATGCCCACACCGGTCAAGTACAGCAGCCCCACCCCTGCGGGATGCCTACAAGGCATGGAAACCGAGAGCGTGCGCTAGCATGACCGGCCTTGCTGCCGGACGAGTTGAGCCGGAAGAGCTGTCCCCGTTCATCTCCGGGGAACTGCTCACCGCCGAGGAAAGCGCCTGCTGAAGGCCGCCGACCGGCTGAGCGCCCTCATCAAATGCATGGAGGAGCAGCGCAGCGGCAACCACGAGTTTGACGCGGCACTGGCCCAGCAGAAAGCGGCCCTGCAGGCCATGCACTGCCCGGAAGCCGACTGTTCATAGAGCACTGTCTGCCCTGTTACACCCAGAATCTGGATGAGCTGACCCGGCAGCAGTAATATTCCCCTTACGGAAACGGCAACCTCGCGCACGTCGTCCGGGTCGATGCCCGCTTTGCGCTGCTCTTCAAAAACAGCATCGATCAGCTCGTCCAGATCTTCCAGATGGGTCAGGGTGCAGCAGTAGCGGCGCAGGGGCGGCAGCACCTTTCAGCCCCTTCATATAGTGCATGGTCTGGGCGCGGGCTTGGGGCATGGCCACGAAACTCGCCCCTTCTGCTCCACCATCTCCTCCACCTGACGGCGCAGCGCATTCATGCGGGCCTGCAGGTTGGGGCTCCTTGGGTGCCGGGGTCCTCTCGATGGCGGCGTTCACCCGCTCGAAGAGCCACGGGTCGCCGAGAGCCCCGCGGGCGATCATCACACCGTCGCATTTGTCTCCCGCACCATGCCACCGCATCCTCGGCCGAGTGGATGTCGCCGTTGCCCAGCACCGGCACATTTACCGCATCCTTTACCCGGGCATGATCTCCGGGTCGATGCCCGGGGTGTACATCTGCTCCCCGGGTGCGGGCGTGCACCGCCACCAGCGCCGCGCCCGCCTGCTCGCAGGCCTTTGCACACTCCACTGCGGTCACATGGTCCGCGTCCCAGCCCTTGCGCATCTTGCACCGTGACCGGCCGGCTGGTATTTGCCACAACCTGCTCCACGATGCGGCCGCAGCGGTCCGGGTCCAGCATCAGCTTGCTGCCCGCGCCGCCGGACACGATCTTGGGGGCCGGGCAGCCCATGTTGATATCCACAAAGTCGAACTCGTACTGTTCGATGGCGGCGGTGGCTTCGCCCATGATCTCCGGCACTTCGCCAAAGATCTGCACGCCATAGGGTGCGCCGTTGGGCGCTGCCTTCAGAGCAGGCTGACGGTCTTATGGTCGCCGTACACCAGTGCCCGGCTGGATACCATTTCGCTGACCGTAAAGCCTGCGCCGTGCTGCGCCATCAGGCGGCGGCAGGGGGCGTCCGTAAAGCCCGCCATCGGGGCCGAACACCGCCCGGTGCGGCAGGATGATATTGCCGATTTTCAAAGGTTCCATGGGTTCTCCTTTGTTCTACCGGGAGGAGCCTTTTTTATTTCCTCGGGCAGCGGCTTTCGCCCTCTCCGTCATTGTTTTTATCCCAAAGTGAGAGGCTTTGGCAGTCCATAGAAAGTTTCTGGTTTCGCCAGAGGCTCTGGGAGAGCTGTCTGCAAAGCAGACTGAGAGGGCGAGCCGTTCGCCTTTTTACATCTTCTCAGGGACGTTGATCTTGAACATGGTGAGCACGTTGAAGATGACATTCTTGACGCCGATGCAGAGGGCCAGACGGGCCTGCTGCACAGCGGGGTCTGCGCCCTGAATGCGGCAGTTGCCGTAGAAGCGGTGGAAGGCGCTGGCCAGGTCGATGACGAAGCGGTTGATGCGGCTGGGGTCATACTTCTCGGCAGCCATCACGATCTCCTGCGGGAAGGCAGCCAGCATACGGATCAGGTCCATCTCGGAGGGCTCAGTAAGCAGGGTGGCGTCGATGTGCTCCGCACCGGCAAACTGCACGCCCTCGCTCTCCATCTTCTTGAGGATGGAGCAGATGCGGGCGTGAGCGTACTGGACGTAGTAGACGGGGTTGTCGTTATCGGTCTTGACGGCCTGGTCCAGATCGAAGTCGATGCCGCTGCCGGCGTCATGCATATTAAACAGGAAGCGCGCGCTGTCGATGGGCACCCTTCCAGCAGGTCGGTCAGCAACCGAACGGAG
>VOFK01002015.1_pt1 | contig 34361 bp, 60 predicted proteins | sample 5384121 | NCBI WGS metagenome assembly VOFK01 (sample SAMN12384730, study PRJNA508395) | human gut metagenome | isolation source: healthy gut J | host: Homo sapiens | reverse complement strand
TCAGTATACTTCGTTCAGTTACGTATTGCTCTGAACAAACTTAGCAGTGTGAATAAGGCTAACGTCAGCTTTCTTGCTGAGAAGCTATATGTCAGTTTTGATGATAAAAACATAGAATGAAAGCGAATAATTGTCTGCCATAAAAAAGCGGGGTATAATATTGCCGGAAAAACGCGAAAGTCTGAAATGCCGGCACACAAAAACGCTGATACGCTTTATCCTTATCTATGATTTTTACCGTTCCTCTTCTTATTATTATCGGTATGGGACACATGGTGGGAATGCCTCTGCCGAAAATAATTGATCCTATGGAAAATCCGCTGAATTTTGCGATTATACAGCTTGCGCTTACTTATTCCGGTTATGGCTACCGGTTACATGTTCTATTTAAAGGGTATTAAAAAACCTGTTCAGACTTAGTCCGAATATGGACAGCCTTATTGCGGTAGGTACTCTCTCCTCTGTAGTTTACGGTATTTTTGCCATTACCAAAATAAAAACGGTCATGAGCATATGGCTATGGAACTTTATTTTGAATCCGCGCCGTTATTCTTACCCTTATCACTCTGGGAAAAATATCTTGAATCACTGTCAAAGGGCAAATCTTCACAGGCAATTAAAGAACTTATGGAGCTTTCCCCTAAGATCGCAACTGTAAGAAGAGGCAAAAAGGAACTTCAGGTCAAATCCGAGCTTGTACAAATCGGCGATACGGTAATTGTAAAACCCGGTGAGAAATTTCCGGTTGACGGTACTGTGACCCTAGGAACTACCTCTGTTGACGAATCCATGCTAACAGGTGAAAGCATGCCGGTAACCAAAAACGTCGGCGACAAAGTCATCGGCGCTACAGTAAATAAAAACGGCTATATTGAATACACTGCCGAAAAAATAGGTGAAGATACAGCAATTTCACAATAATTAAACTTGTTGAAGAAGCACAGGGCAAAAAAGCTCCTATCGCAAGACTTGCTGACGTTATTTCAGCATATTTTGTACCGGCTGTAATCTTACTGGCAATTATAGCCGCTGTGGGTTGGAAAATTGCCGGAGAAAGCAACGATTTCTGCATAACTATCTTTATTTCAGTACTTGTCATCGCCTGCCCATGCGCTCTGGGACTTGCTACTCCTACCGCTATAATGATTGCTACAGGCCAAGGCGCTAAAAACGGTATTCTCATAAAAAGGCGGCGAAGTACTTGAAAACGCTCATAAAATAAATACAGTTGTATTCGACAAAACAGGTACTATTACAGAAGGCATACCGGTCGTTACTGACATTAAAACAAACGGTATTAATGAAAATGATTTACTGCTCTATGCCGCAGCATGCCGAAAAGCTTTCAAAAGAACACCCATTAGGCGACAGTATTGTAAAAAGAAGCTAACAGCAGAAATATAACGATACCTGAAGCGGAAAACTTTGAATCTATCTCCGGAATGGGAATAAAAAGCAGTTGTCAACGGTAAACAGATCATTATTGGCAACGAAAAAATGATGAATGAATATAAAATTAAAGATGATTTTATTTCACAAATTACAACCTTTGCAAATCAAGGCAAAACCGCCGTTATCTGCGCTGTCGACGGCAAAGCCGCAGGTATTATTGCTATATCCGATCAAATTAAAGAAACCAGCCGCAGCGCAGTAAGCAAGCTTGAAAATAAAGGAATCAATACCGTTATGCTTACAGGGGACAATAAGCAGACTGCTCTTACAATTGCCGGATACGCCGGTATTAAGAACGTTATCTATGAAGTACTTCCGGAAGATAAAGCGGCGGAAATAAAAAAGATTCAGGAAAGCGGAAAAATTACCGCTATGGTGGGAGACGGTATCAACGACGCTCCTGCCCTTGCACAATCAGATGTGGGCATTGCGATAGGTTCGGGTACTGATATTGCTATTGAAAGCGCTGATATTGTTTTTAATGAACGGAAGTCTTGAAGGTGTCAATACTGCAATTAAATTAAGTCATGCTACAATAAGAAATATCAAACAAAATCTTTTCTGGGCGTTCGGATATAACGTTCTAGGTATTCCTATAGCTATGGGACTGCTTCACATTTTCGGCGGACCGCTTCTCAATCCGATGATAGCCGCCGCTGCAATGAGCTTAAGTTCGGTATCCGTTCTCTCAAACGCACTGAGACTGAGAAATTTCAAGGCAGATGCATAAAACCACAGCAAATTAAAAAGGGCGTACATTAAGTAAGCCCTTTTTTTTGTTATATATTTTCTATTTTTACTACTTCAAATTCTTCTTCGGCAATAGCTTCAATAATTTTATTATCATCAGCGCTGATTTCAGCTTCCGCAAAACCGCCGCTGAGATCTACAGTAATATCAGTACCGCCAAGCTCTTCAAGTACATTTTTAACAGCTTTTACACAATGCTCGCAGGACATTCCCTCAATTTCAATATGCTTTTTTCATAACAAACCTCCAATTATTTATTTTAATCCGTCAGGATTTTTAACTGTAAAATTCCAGCTGTCTGCACACATTTTATTAATATCAAGACTTAGCTTCCCAATTAAGAAGCTTCTTAGCAAGATCTGTTTCAGCGTAAGACTCGGCAATATCACCTGCACGTCTGGGTGTAACCACAACAGGAATATTTTTTCCGCACGCCTTTTCGTATGCCTTAACTACTTCCATAACACTGCTTCCTTTGCCTGTACCGAGATTTACAGGCTGAAAGCCTTTATGTGCTTCCGCATATTCAAGCGCCGCAATATGACCTCTTGCAAGATCCGTAACATGAATATAATCACGTACCCCCCGTACCGTCAGGCGTTTCATAATCATCTCCGAATACACGAAGATGCTCCAGTTTTCCCTGAGCAACCTGCGCTATATAGGGCACTAAATTATTTGGTATTCCATTTGGATCTTCTCCTATGAGACCGCTTTCATGTGCGCCGATAGGATTAAAAATATCTCAGTGCAACAACGCTCCAATCTTTATCGGAAACCGTCATATCATTCAAAATCTGTTCTATCATTACCTTTGTATAACCGTAAGGATTAGTTGCCGATGTAGGCATGTCCTCAGTATACGGAACTTTATTGTTCACGCCGTAAACCGTCGCTGAAGATGAAAATACAATATTTTTTTTGCAGTTTGACTCTCTCATTGCCTTGATAAGATTAAGCGTTCCGCCGATATTGTTTTCATAGTATTCCAGCGGTTTTTCAACTGATTCCCCAACTGCTTTTTAATCCTGCAAAATGAATAACCGAATCAATATCATTTTCTTCAAAAACACGCTTTGTGCCTTCAAAATCCAATAAATCAGTTTTATAAAATTTAACATCACGATCAGTTATCTGCTTAATTTCTATCTATACTTGACTCCTTAGAGTTAACAAGATTATCCAGAATAATTACATTATACCCTGCCTGAAGAAGTTCAACGCAAGTATGACTGCCAATAAATCCTGTTCCGCCGGTAACTAAAATTGTTTTCATATTAATATCCTTTCTCCTTTTTTATTATAGTATATATTGTTTTCAATTTTTTTTTTCAAGTATAATTGAAAAAATCTTGAAAATGTTGTATAATATATACAAATTAACTTTTTCAGATTGAGTTTACTATGCAGAAAATGTTAGGATATATGCGAAAAGCCATTCAGGAATTTGATCTTATTTCTGACGGCGACGTCATTGCTGTAGGAGTTTCCGGCGGCAAAGACAGTCTTGTTCTATTAAACGGACTCGTTATGTCTGCGGCGTTTTATCGGCATTGATTACAACATTGTAAGTATAACACTTGATCCGCAATTTGACGGAGTTCCGGGAAATTATGCGGCTATTGAAGAAATGTGCCGTAATCTTGACGTTGAATGCCATATTATCCCTACTCATATTGGTGAAATTGTTTTTGACGTACGTAAAGAAAGTCATCCATGCAGTTTATGTGCCAGAATGCGTCGCGGCGCCCTTCATGATGCCGCAATTGAGTACGGTTGTAATAAAATTGCTCTCGGACATCATTTTAATGACGCAGTTGAAACATTTATAATGAATTTATTTACTGAAGGCCGTATAGGCTGCTTTTCCCCAAAAAGCTATTTATCAAGAAAAAAATCTTACTCTTATCAGACCGATGGTTTTTGCTCCTGAAAAGGAAGTCAAAAAAAGCTGCAATAAAAAACAATTTAAATATTGTTAAATCAAAATGTCCGGCAGATGGTCATACTAACCGTGAAAGCACTAAACAATTTATTTCCGAAATGGACAAAACCAATAAAGGTTTTTCCGACCGTATTTTCGGAGCTATGCGGCGTGCTAATATAGATGGCTGGGGCGGGATTGACTGGATTCCCAATGAAAAAAAAAAGTAAAAAGAACGCAAACGCGTTCTTTTTTATACTATTATAATAATGGGAAATAAAAAAAAGCTCTCCTTTTACGGAGAGCTTTTTATAAGAACATTAATTAAAAATTAGTGTCTCTTCTTAAGAACTACTGCTGTAGCACCTGCTGTTACAAGACCTGCAACTGCAACTGCAACGCCTGTTACACCTGTCTTAGGTGAACCAGTTGTCTTCTTAGGAGCAGCTGTTGTAGCTGCTGCTGTTGTAGCCTCTTCTGTAGGAGCAGCTGTAGGAGCTTCTGTTGTAGCTTCTTCTGTAGGAGCTTCTGTTGTTTCTTCAGGAATTTCAACAGTGATTGTACCGCCTGATACGGATACACTGTCAACTGCTACGTCACCGTCTGTTGATGTAGAGAATGAATTCAGGGAGCTGATAGTAACATCATAAACCTGACCATCTTCAGCATCTTCAGGAATTGTGAAGTTGATACTAGCAACTGCACCGTCAGCCATAGTTGAGAGCTTGTGTAACCAACTACTGAAACCATCTGGTCGCCAAGTACTGTGTCACCGTTGCGACCTGAGAATGTAGTCGCTGAACCTGTAAGAGTTGCATCGTCCCAAGCTACGAGCAGATCAAAAGAGTTACAATCATTATTAGCAGATACTACTATTGGCATAGTAACTGTTTCGCCAGGCTGACCTACAACGTCTGAAAGGCTAATAGCCTCGCCTCTTTGCGCTAGCAGAAATCATTGATGCTTTGCACCAAGTACTGCTGTAGAAGCAAGTACTGCAAGTGTTCTTGAAAATACATTTTTCTTCATTTTAAATTTTTTTCCTTTCTTTTCTATATTTGTTAAGCAGGAGACCGGACCATTTCCGGTCCCTGCGAAAACAAAGCAAATTAATAAATTAAACTGATTACTTCTTGAGAACAGCTACATCGTAAAGTGTTAAATCCTTTTCGAATGCTGAACGAGCAAGGAAGTTAGCAAGTGTTGCCGCATCCTTTGCGGCGAGATCATATGGTGCATACTTGCCGTCCTTCATACCTTCATCAGAGTTAGCAAGGAATACGCCGAAGCCATCTTCCTTAGTCAGGATTGTCTTCTTGGAATCATCAAGCTGAGCCAGGTTGAATGCAATGTAAGAAGCATCCATAGCGCTTACCTTATGGTCACAGTTAGCGTCACCGCGCTGACCGATCTTAGCCTTAATTGTACCTTCAGCTGTCTGATCGCCTACAGTTACAACGAATGGAACTACATAATCAAATGTCTTGCCATCGTATGTTGATTCAGGAGTTGTATCAAAAAGTAATAAGATCTTCTGCGTCAACTTCTTTACCGTCAACGAATACCTTAATACCGTCAATTACAAATTCCTTTTCATCTGCATAGTACCACTGGAGGTTCTTTGCCGTCAGCGTCAATTTCGCTTGTATCAATTGAAATAGCAACTGTCGTTGTCTGTCCGCCGCCTGTTGTACTAACTGGAGTGCTAACAACATATACAATCTTTTCAGAAACTGAAACAGATACTGAAACTACTTCAGATGCTGATGCAGATGCTGATGCGGATGCAGAAGCTACTGGAACTGTTATTATTTCACCCTCTTTTCCTGTAACAACTGATACTGATACAGATACCTTTTCAGATACTGATACGGATACTGAAACCTTTTCAGATACTACATTAGAAATAGATACTGATACTTCCTTAGAAGCTGACGCTGATGCGGATGCAGATGCTGAAGCCGATGCAGATGCAGAAGCTACTGGAACTGTTACTATACTACCTTCTACTGCAGAAATCGAAACTTGATACTACATTAGAAACAGATACTGATACTTCCTTAGAAGCTGACGCTGATGCAGATGCAGAAGCTGATGCGGATGCAGAAGCTACTGGAACTGTTACTATGCTACCTTCTACTGCAGAAATCGAAACTGATACTACATTAGAAACAGATACTGAAATTGATGCGGATGCGGATGCAGATGCTGAAACAGAAACTTGAAACATTTGTATCCACTGAACCCTTTGTTGTGCTAACAGTTGTAGCCTTTGTTGTGCTAACTGTTGTTACAGCTGGTGTTGTTTCAGCCGGTGTAGTAACATCGCCGTCAATAATGATTGCACCGTCAGTTACAACAGGTGTAAGATAATCATATTCCCACAGAGGTGCTGGCCAATATTTCTGTAAGCATACTGGAACATCTCTTGTAGCGCCTACAATTTTTACAGGAATTTCACCGGATGCATCAGCACTAACCTTGAAGTGAAGTAATGCAATAGGATCTTCTGCATAGTTTGTAATCTGGCCTTCACCAACCTGCTTATATGATAATACTCCAGTCGATATAGCCGTATCAATAGCTGCAGCAGGATCCAAACCGCACAGTTCCGGAATTTCTATTTCTGTAAGCTCAAGCACTGACTTATCATAGCTCATCTTAAATTCAAGAGCTTCAATCAAGTATTCGTTTGTATCACAATAAACTGCTACAACAACATCGTCTTGCTCCAGCTTCTGCTTTTACCTTTTCAGCAGATAACTTAAATTCGTCAATGTAATTTCTGTTATCTGATGTGCTAACAGTTGTAGCCTTTGTTGTTACAGCTGGTGTTGTCTCAGCCGGTGTAGTAACATCGCCGTCAATAATGATTGCACCGTCAGTTACAACAGGTGTAAGATAATCATATTCCCACAGAGGTGCTGGCCAATATTTCTGTAAGCATACTGGAACATCTCTTGTAGCGCCTACGATTTTTTACAGGAATTTCACCGGATGCATCAGCACTAACCTTGAAGTGAAGTAATGCAATAGGATCTTCTGCATAGTTTGTAATCTGGCCTTCACCAACCTGCTTATATGATAATACTCCAGTCGATATAGCCGTATCAATAGCTGCAGGATCCAAACCGCACAGTTCCGGAATTTCTATTTCTGTAAGTTCAAGCACTGACTTATCATAGCTCATCTTAAATTCAAGAGCTTCGATCAGGTATTCGTTTGTATGCACAATAAACTGCTACAACAACATCGTCTGCTCCGGCTTCTGCTTTTTTACCTTTTCAGCAGATAACTTAAATTCGTCAATGTAATTTCTGTTATCTGATGTGCTAACAGTTGTAGCCTTTGTTGTTACAGCTGGTGTTGTTACAGCCGGTGTAGTTTCAGCCTTATCACCAATTGTAAATGTAATGCCTGTTGTTTCTGGGAATGCGTCTGCCAAATCTACACCACCACGATGTAAATCAATAACGCAACGAGCATCCATAAAATCAATAGTATATTCGCCTTCAGCCAAATCTGTTGGGAATTCTACATCAAATTCACAAACTGCATCGCCTTCACCCGGTTTAATGTATCCGATTGTTTCATCTGTTATGTATTTAAAAATCGGATATGCGCCTGGTTGGTAACCGCCCTCTAATTCTACTTTTAATGCATATGAAATCGGGTTTCCTCTGGCACTGTCTGGATCAGCCGGAAAATCCTTAGTCCAGATACTGGATGTATTTGTAGAATCTTTTTCTAAAGCTACTAGGCTTAGATCCCTTGTCATTAGCAATCTGACATGGGTACGGGAGTGTCATATTTGTTGGAACAACCTTCCAGTCACTGTCGCTGCAATCAAATTTACTCTCAAGACTTAACATTTTTTTTCACCAGACACATCGCCTGTAAAATGTACCTTTACTTTTGCAGTAGCGCCTGCTTTAATTTCATCCAGTGTGAAATTAGTTTGATCAGCAGTCATAGAAAATTTGCCCGCTGTCTCAACTACGTCACCGACATAAGCAGAAGCTGTAAAAGGTACGACACTTAACACCATCTTTGCCAGCCATAGCAACAGTTGTTAAGATAGAAAAAGAAATTTACCTTTCTTCATCACTATTTTTTTCCTTTCTGTTTGTTATCCTCAACAAACTAACATTATTTTTTGGGTGATCCCCTTTATATTAAGCCGAACGGCTTAAAAGGCAATCAATTTAACAGTTCAATTCCAAGAACATGCTGAATAATAAACAAACTATCCTTTGTAGTTAAATCCTTATCTTTATCGCAGTCTCCGTTTGCATATGCTGAACTGTCCTGAAGCGGATACTGAACTTTATTTAAAAGATATTTATTTAACACAACAATATCCGTACTGTCTATAACATCATCACGGTTTGTATCACCCATAAGCGTAACCTCGCCAAAGTCAATTGAAGTTCCTGTATTTCCGGTGGACTCTTCAGTTGTTGCTTCGCCTTCAACCTCAACATAACCGTTAGTAATTGTAGGATCATAAACAATCACTTCTTCATCTGAACCGTATAATCCAAAAATTATTTCATCATTTACTGATGAAGATGTAGGAGTTGTCAGTCTGTCAACAGCAACAATTTCCAAATCGGATTTTGTACCTGGAGCTGCCGATTGACTTACAGTACCGGAAATTGTAAGGAATGTACCTGAGCCTGTCATGTAAAAATCAGTGTTAGATGTACCTACACCATAAGTTACACAAAAAACCAGATTGTCCTCAATATTGTAAACAAACGGGTCAGGCATGCCCTCAACCGAAGTGTCGTCACCCTTTGCCAGATCTCCTAAAGCAACGTCGTCAATTGTCAGAACTGATGAATCATACTTGATACCAAAATCACATGCGTTAATTCCGGCAGACGGTATATCTGATAGCTCCATCTTTACCGTAAACGTTTCGCCTGGCGCGCGGCTGTTGCGTTACCTATAGTAACGTTTACGCTTTCAGCAGCTGTAACAGTCGTAATAGCAGAAGCAGCGATCATAAGTGAAGCGCATGCGCCTGCTAAAAGTTTTTTGTTCTCATTTGCGTTTTCCTCCTTTTCTAATAAAACATAAAAAATAATATATAATAAAGAGATACTTGCTCTGTACATCTCTTTAATTATACTCGCAATCTAAATCACATTACAATTATAAATTATGACAGTGTTAAAGTCAATAGGTTCAGAACTTTTTTTGTATAATTTTCTAAAATAAATCACTCTGAATTGTTGAATATAATGAATAAAAAAAGTCGATTTAATGTCATTTTGCAAATTACACTATATTTTTTTAACATGTAATATATAAATTTTGCAGATATGACAAACATGCTGTACTTATATTATAATCTATGTTTTTAAAAAAAGTCAATAGATATCTTTTTTACAAATCCAAGATTTCTCAAGTTTATTCCGAATAAATTCTTTTTTTTATATTATACTCTATAAATACTGTTATGTAAAGTGTTTTTTTGAATATTTAATATATTTGTTTATTTTGGATAAAGCCGCTTTTCATTTTATTATGTTTTTTTAACAAAACTCACTTTTATATACCCATATTTTTTTCAGATTCTTGACTTTTTTATTTTTATGTATTGTATTTTTTGCACATTTCAGGCAATAATAACCTGTGAAATATAACCGGTCCGCCGGAGAACGGAGAATTATATGAAGCAGAGTATCTTAAAAAATATACCTATAATACCTGATTTATCCGAAAATATTAAAAAAATAAAAGAAATTTCAGGTGAAAGCTCAGACGTACTTATAAATGAGGTTGAAATAAGCGGCTTAAAAGCTTGCCTTTTTCTGCTGTGAGGGACTTGTTTCCACCGCCACGATTACCGAACTCATTCTTCACCCTTTAATGAAAATAGATCTGCCTGACAAAAGCGCCGAAGCACTGTTAAGCCACATAAACGGAAAAAATGCTGTTATCCATAGACCGTCCCACAGCATATAACTATGAAGACTTTTTCCGTCTGCTGAATTCCGGTTTTGCTCTGCTTGCGCGGACGGAGCAGATTACGTACTCGCTTTCGGGGTTCAGGGGTACGAATCAAAGGGGCATTAACGAACCTTCGGGAGAAAACAATCTTACAGGCTCTCACGAGGGATTTGTTGAAGTCATACGTACTAATATGTCCCTGATAAGAAGAAAAATCAAATCTCCCGTACTTGTCCAGAAGCTTTTTGTTCTGGGAGATAAAAGTCAAGACAGACCTTTGTATCTGCTACATGTCTGACCGTGTTCCCAAAAAGCTCATAAAACGTATTATGGATTCCCTTAATAAAACTGAACTTGAATCCATTCTTTCAACCGGTTATATTCAGCCGTTTATCGAATCAGGCAAACATCGGATTTTTTTCCTCTGTAGGTATGACTGAACGTCCGGACGTATTATGTTCCAAGCTTATTGAAGGCCGTGTTGCCATTCTGGTAGACGGCAATCCATATGCGCTTATCATACCAAAACTTGTCAGTGATAACTTCCAGACTGTTGACGATTATAATTTCAAACCTTATTTCGGTACATTTATAAGATGGCTTAAGTATGGAGCGTTTTTTCTGTCGGTTTTACTGCCCGCGTTTTATGTCGCCGTTGCCATGCATCACCCCGAACTTTTAAACAGTACTCTTCTTGTGTTACTTTCGCAATCAGAAGAAAACGCACCGTTTTCTATAGTTGCCGAAACCATAGGCGTTCTTATAATGTATGAAATCATAAAACAAGCCGGACTAAGGCTTCCTAAAGCCGTAGGCGGAGCAGTCAGCATCGTTGCCGGAATTATAATAGGAGATTCCGCCGTACAGTCGGGACTGATAAGCACTCCTCTTCTTACAGTTGCCGCATTATCGGTAGTAAGCGGTTTTGTTATCCCTGAGCTTACTCAAAGCATTACGATACTGAGAATAGTTTTTGTGATCTGCGGAGGAATCTGGGGTCTTTACGGGATCAGCCTGTTGGGCCGCCCGTTCTTTTCAATATGTGTGCCACAGAGGATTACGGCTTTCCTTACACCGCACCTTTTGCTCCGTTTATAAAAAAAGCTATGGGAGATACAGCGGTACGGTCAGGTTTCAAGAAAATGCAGAATAATGATTTTACAGTGGAGGATCTTCATGAACAGAATTAGCCACAGTCAGCTTTTTTGCCGTTTTAATAGGAATAAGAATGTTCAGTATTATATGCTCTGCACATCCGTCGGATGCCCGGACAAATGGCCGGGGCGCGATTTCAATACTTCTTCAGCTTGCGGCAGTTTTACCTATGCTGGCTCTTTACAGACAAAAAGAATTTTTTCACTGAAAAAAGAAATGCTTTTCGGCAAGTTCGGCAAATTTCTTTACTTCCTGTTTTTATTTTATGGGGCTCGGTTTCCTTCAGTAATCTCTGGGAGTTACTAAAAAGCGTATACTTTCCCATTCCATAGACAGCGCCGGAGCAATCATACTTGCGACCGTATGTATTTATACTGCGTCAATGGGAATAAAGTCCTTTAACAGATATGCAACAATTATGCTGGGACTTATTATCTTTTTCTTTTTTTTGTAATGATACTCGGCGCATACCCTAAAGCAGAACTTTCAAATTTTGCTCCCTAATGCAGATTTTAAAGAAATAACCGAATCTGTTATACGGGAATTCTGTTCGTCCGGCGAGCTTGTAATGATGTTTGTTCTTCTGGAATTCGTTCCTGAGCCAAGATCCAAAAGCATAACTGCATTTTTTACCGGTAAATTTATTCTGACAGAGCTTATTGCGGTTATAGAAATAACTGTGCTGGGAAGAATCATGGAACTTTCCGATTATCCGTTTTTCTCAGCAGGCGCTTACTCCCAGCCTTTCAGTATTCAAAGAGCAGACTCTTTATATATGATTTTGTTTACTATGCTATGTGTAATGACCGTAACTCTTCAGATAGTACTTTGCTCAATGCTTATAAAGGAGATCTTTCCGGATCTGAAATACAATACTCTCCTTTTTCAACCGTACTGATGCTCGGAGCGTCGTCAGCCGTAAATATTCTGGACATTGATCTGACCGCCGTAACAGGCATATTAATATTACTGCTGGCTGTGATAGTTCCCATTATAATGTATACAAGGGAGGAAGTTAAAACATGAAAGCAAAACGTCTGATTCCGCCGTTTCTGCTTCTGCTGACGCTTAGCGGCTGTTCCGGCAGATCCGAAGTAAGAGACAAAGGCTTTATAAGAACAATAGGGAGCTGATTGCAACGACGTTCAAACTATATCTTTACAGCTTTACGGCGCTGATGAAGTATTGACAGGTCAAGGCACAACTTTGTTTTTTCGGCAATTGCCGATTCAGAAAGAACTCAGGGAAAAAAATTTGTTTGCCGGACATCTGGAGCTGTTTGCCGCAAGTCCGGAAAATATATATAAAAACCTGAGTTCACTTTTGCAGAACAACCGTATTTCCCCTTCATGCTCAGTAATATGCGTACCTGAAAACGCCGCCGGACTTGTCGCCGAATCTGAAAGTGATTTTCTTCCGGAGATAATTGACAAAGCGCCGGCAGAAGCGGGATTATTGTCAAAAAAAAATAAGCTCAGTTATTGACGATCTACTCGGCGTTGACTGCAAGGCGGCCGTTCCCGTATATAAAGACGGCGAGATTTATATGTCCGTAATAAACGGGGAAAAACTGATCGGTATTCTCTCCCGTGATGAATCAAAAAGGACTTTGCTGGTTAAACGGCGGTATTAAAGACATTTATCTTCCTCTTGACATAAACGGCAGAAATGTTGATTTTTTTTATGTACGGAAAAAGCAGTACAAAAATTACCGCTGAAAAGCAGGACGATAAAATAAAGATTACTGTTGAAATAAAAATAAACGGCAACGCTGAAGAAAACGATATTGACCGTGAATCAGTAAAGAAAAACGTCGCAGAACAAATTTCGGGACTCTGTGCAAAAAACTATTGCAAAAACGGTAACAGGAATGAAAGCGGACGTATTCGAATAGAAAAAAGCATAAATGCCAGAGGAATTTCAGAAAACCGTACATGGGAAGATCTTATTCCCAATCTGAATTTCTACTATAAAATAAAAATTTCGAATAAACTTTACAACAGATAATATTAAATGTATAATAGGATTCGGGAGATGATTTTGTGTTTTATTATACATTTATATCAGATATAGGAGAAATCACTGTTATTGCAGATGAAAACTATATAAAAGCCGTTCACTTTGGAAAATCTGAATACGTCAATAAAAAAAAACTCCGCTGATTTCCGAAGCTGTAAATCAGCTTCAGGAATATTTCAAGGGAGACAGAAAAGTTTTTACAGTACCTTTAAAGCCGGACGGTACTGATTTTCAACGAAAGGTATGGAAAGCCCTGACTGAAATTCCATACGGTCAAACGACAAGCTACGGAGAAATTGCCGAAAAAATAGGTAAGTCCGGCGGTGCAAGAGCTGTAGGTAACGCAAACAATAAAAATCCCATAGCTATAATGATCCCCTGTCACAGAGTTATCGGTGCAAACGGCAGTCTTACAGGCTATGCTTTGCCGGTCTTGATATAAAGAAAAAGCTTCTGGATCTTGAAAAATTTTACTGCTAAACACCGTAAAGCCTATTGACAGACGCGGTTCATTGTGATATACTTTATTTAAAATTTAACATAGTCTTCAGGGCAGGGTTGAATTCCCTACCGGCGGTAAAGTCCGCAAGCGTAAAGCGCACGATTCGGTGAAACTCCGAAACCGACAGTAAAGTCTGGATGGAAGAAGACATTTATAATGTTATTGCCCTCTGAAGTGTTTTTTTGGCATTTCAGAGTTTTTTATATCTTCCGTCAAATTTATAAACTTATGCCCTGATTTATTTTCAGGGCATTTTCTGTTTAAGGAGAGCTGTTAAAATGACTAAAGAAGATTATATGAGCGTCGCTCTGGAGGAAGCAAAAAAAAGTATGGGATTTACAAATCCCAATCCAATGGTGGGAGCGGTCATAGTAAAGGACGGCAAAATAATCTCAAAGGATCATCACCACAGATACGGAGAATTTCATGCCGAAAGAAACGCTATTTTAAAATGTACTGAGGATATGGCGGGTGCAGAAATATATGTTACTCTCGAGCCATGCTGCCACCACGGCAAAACGCCTCCCTGTACTCAGGCGATAATCGACAGCGGAATAAAAAAAAGTATATATGGGTTCGGACGATCCAAACCCTCTTGTTGCCGGAAAAGGAGCAGAAATTCTCCGCAATCACGGCATTGAAGTGGAAACGGGAATATTAAAAGAAGACTGCGATAAACTAAACCGTGTTTTTTTTCATTATATAACCCACAAAACACCTTATGTTGTTATGAAAAATATGCCATGACTGCCGACGGAAAAATTGCATCAGTCTCAGGAAAATCAAAATGGATCTCCAATGAACAGTCACGTCATGACGTTCAGAAAAAGCAGACTGAAATATTCGGGAATCATGGTTGGCATAAATACTGTTTTAAAGGACGATCCAATGCTCACCTGCCGTCTTGAAAACTGTAGAAACCCCATAAGAATAATATGCGACAGCCATCTGAAAACGCCCTTAGACTGCAATATAGTCAAAACCGCAAAGGACGTTCCTACAATTATCGCATGTCTTGAAAAACGCTGAAAATACACAAGCTTATGAACAAATGGGAATAAAAATCATACGAACATCTTCTCAAGTAACGGTCATATTGATTTAAACGAGCTTATGACTAAGCTAGGTGAAGAAAAAAAAATCGACAGTATTCTTCTTGAGGGCGGCGGTGAGCTTAATTTCAGCGCTTTGCAGTCGGGGATAGTAAACAGGATACAAGCTTATATTTCCCCGAAAATATTGGGAGGAAAATCCGCTCCCTCACCTGTAGGAGGTATGGGCTTTGATTCACCGGACAGCGGAATAATTCTTTGCAGACCCGAAATAACATACTTTGGAAACGATATTTTAATAGAATGGGAGGTTACTAAATGTTCACAGGAATAATTGAAGAAATCGGAACAATATCGGCAGTCCGCAGAAACCCTCTTGAAGCAAAACTTACAATTTCTGCTGAAAAAAATATTTTCCGACCTTAAAATAGGCGACAGCGTCGCAGTAAACGGCGTGTGCCTGACCGCCTCGGAAATATCCGGAAATACTTTCACTGCCGACGTTATGAACGAGACCTTTCACAGAAGCTTTTCTCCCTGTCGGAACTTAAATCCGGAAGTCATGTTAATCTGGAACGTGCCATGGCGTCAGACGGTAGATTCGGCGGACATATAGTTGCAGGTCATGTTGACGGAACAGGCATCATAACCAATATAAAAAAAGATGATAATGCTGTGTGGTACACAATTTCCGCAGACAGCAGTATTATGAAATATATTATAGAAAAAGGTTCAGTGGCGATAGACGGTATAAGCCTGACCGTTGCCGAAGTCTTAAAAGACAGTTTCAGCGTTTCCGTCATCCCACATACTGCAAAAGAAAAAACTATACTTTCACAAAAAAAGCTGGGAGATACAGTAAATCTTTGAAAAATGACCTTGTGGGAAAATATGTCGAAAAACTTCTGAACTTTAATCACGATGAAAAACCAAAAAGCAGAATAACCAGAGAATTTCTTGCAAATGCAGGATTTTAGGGAGGTAAATATTATGTTTGAATTCAATACTATTGAAGAAGCCCTTTTGAAGATTTAAGACAGGGCAAATTGATCCTTGTTACAGATGACGAGGATCGTGAAAACGAGGGCGATCTTATATGTGCGGCGGAATTTGCCACTACTGAAAACATCAATTTTATGGCTGTCCACGCTAAGGGACTTATCTGTATGCCAATGAGCCATGAATACATTAAAAAGCTTCGTCTGCCTCAAATGGTGGACGACAACACCGACAATCACGAAACCGCATTTACAGTTTCAATTGACCATATCAGCACCACAACCGGTATATCCGCCGCTGAACGTTCGGTAACGGCAATGAAATGCGTCGACGATAATGCAAAAACCCGAAGATTTCAGACGCCCCGGACATATGTTTCCACTTCTGGCGAAGAAGAACGGTGTTCTGGAAAGAAACGGTCATACTGAAGCTACGGTCGACCTTTTTTAAAGCTTGCCGGACTTAAAGCATGCGGTCTTTGCTGTGAAATAATGCGTGATGACGGTACTATGATGAGAACTCCCGAGCTGATTCAGATGGCTGAAAAAATTCGGTCTGAAATTTATTACTATCAAGGCATTACAGCAGTACAGAAAGGTACATGACAAGCTTGTTGAATGTGCGGCAATTACAAAAAAATGCCCACCAAATACGGTAATTTCAAGGCCTACGGCTACATGAACAAGCTTAACGGAGAGCATCATGTTGCTCTGGTAAAGGGCGATATCGGAGACGGTGAAAATGTGCTCTCTGCCGTGTTCATTCCGAATGCCTTACAGGTGATGCTTTCGGTTCAATCAAATGTGACTGCGGTCAACAGTTTGCCGCAGCCATGACTCAAATCGAAAAAGAAGGAAGGGGTATTCTTCTCTATCTCCGTCAGGAGGGACGTGGTATAGGACTTATCAACAAACTTAAAGCCTACGCTTTGCAGGATCAGGGTATGGATACCGTTGAAGCTAATCTTTGCCTTAGGCTTTGACGAGGATTTGAGAGAGTATTACATTGGTGCACAGATTTTACGTGATCTTGGAGTAAAAATCTCTGAGACTTCTTACAAACAATCCTCTTAAAATAGAGGGACTATCAGACTTTGGTCTGACAATAAGCGAACGTGTACCAATTCAGATGGACATTACCGAGTATGATGAATTCTATCTGAAAACCAAACAGAAAAAAATGGGTCAGATTTTAAATTATTAATAAAGGAGTAATGAAAAATGAACGTATTTGAAGGAAAAGTTGTATCAGAAAACATTAAAATCGGTATTGTTGCCGCAAGATTCAATGAATTTATTACATCAAAGCTCTTAGGAGGAGCTCTGGACGGTCTGAAAAAGACACAACGTAAACGAAAATGACATTGACGTTGCATGGGTACCGGGAGCTTTTTGAAATCCCTCTTATTGCAAAGAAAATGGCTAACAGCGGTAAATATGACGCTGTGATTTGTCTGGGAGCAGTTATAAGAGGTTCAACCAGTCACTATGACTATGTATGCAATGAAGTATCAAAGGGAATTGCAACAGTTTCCATGAATTCCGATATTCCTGTAATGTTCGGCGTTATTACTACCGAAAACATTGAACAGGCTATTGAAAGAGCTGGTACAAAGGCTGGCAACAAGGGCTATGACTGTGCTCTCGGAGCTATTGAAATGGTAAACCTAATAAGAGAGATGGATAAATAATGGCTAATATTATTCTTGATTATGACGGTACTGTCCACGACTGCGCAAAAAATATATGTCCCATCTTTTTATATCGGATACAAATACCTTACAGATAACGGACTTGCACCGATACATGAATACAGCTATGAGGAAGTCAGCAGCGACTATCTGGGATATTCTGTAAAGGATATGTGGAACAGATTCATGCCAGAACTTCCTCAAAATGAAAAGGACTTTTTGCAGTAAAATAATCGGCGATTCAATGATGGAACTGATAAACAAAGAAAAAATCAGTACTTTACAGCGGAGCTGAGGAAGTACTGCAAAATCTTAAGGAAAGCGGACATAATCTGATTTTTCTAAGCAACTGTATGCATGATTATATGGAAGCGCACAGAAAAGTACACTGTCTTGACAGATTCTACTGTGATTTTTATTGTACTGAAGATTTTGGTTTCAAGTTAAAGCCGGAAATTTTTACAAGTATTGCCAAAAAAAGCATATCGGTGATTTTATCATTATAGGCGACAGATATCTGGATCTTGAAACGGCATGGAAACATAACCTTAAATCTATAGGCTGTACTTACGGCTATTGTGAACCTCATGAGCTTGACAGAGCGGATATAACAGTATCTGAAATCTCGGAAATTCCAAAAAGCAGTTGAAAAACTATTATAAAAAAGAAGCGTGTTCTTCGGAGCACGCTTTTTATATTTACTGAAACAATTAAAAAATAAAGCGTGTTCATTCAGAACACGCTTTTTTACATGCATTATTAATCTGATTTTTATAATTAACCAGCGGCATTAAGCTTCTTAGCCAGCTGAGCCTTCTTTCTGCTTGCACAGTTCTTATGCATAAGACCCTTAGCAGCAGCCTGATCTACTTTCTTTATAGCAACTCTGATTGCTTCTGCCTTGTCTGCTGTGTTGTTAACACAAGCGCATCAGCTTTCTTGAGAACAGTTTTAAGATTTGATTTTCTTGCCTTGTTAGCGGCAGCCTTTGTCTTGTTAACCTTAACTCTCTTCATTGCGGATTTAATATTTGGCATTTCGTTGCAACTCCCTGACAAAATATTGAATTATCTGAATCTATTATTGACAAAAATACAAATAATAATTCAGAAAAAGTAGCATAGAATAAAAACAACGCAGACTTAAAAAGCCGGACACGACCGTTGTTTTAAAAAAATACAGATGTAATGATCATCTGTATTGTGCATTCTCTGCACCAACACTAATAATTATTTTACCATTTTATACTTTAAAAATGCAATAGGCAATTTCAAAATAATATAACGAAAAAAAACACGGTTGATTTAAAGCATAATGCACAACTTTTTATTAATAGTGCAAGGAAAGGAGAAAAAAAAATGAGTATAAGAACCGACTTAGCGCTGGAAAGTATTAACGCTGCAAAAATCAGCGAAGGTATAACCAAAACCGAAAGAGGTAAAAGCGTTTAAAATTACCGAAATAAATATTGCCGAGGATAAGCACGGCGAAAAAAATAGGCAAGAAAAAAGGAAAATATATTACTCTTTGAAGGCAGTGTATTCAGTTGTTTTTCAAAAAAAAAAAGATTTCCGTGAAATGTGCGAGGAATTTTCAGAAGAGCTTTCACAGTTTGTTCCCGACGGTAAAGTACTCGTTGTGGGGCTGGGCAACAATGATATAACTCCCGACGCATTAGGTCCGCAAACAGCTTCAAAGATACTTGCCACACGTCATCTCAAGGAAGAACTGAAAGACGAGGACGATTTTCTTACCAGTCTGCGCCCTGTTGGCGTACTTGCAAAAGCGGAGTTTTAGGACAAACAGGTATAGAAACTGCCGAACTGATAGACGGTCTGATGGAAAAAATAGATCCACAGGCAATTATCGCAGTTGACGCTCTTGCATGTTCTGATATAAACAGACTTGGAAAAACCATTCAGCTTTCAGATACCGGTATTTCTCCGGGAAGCGGCGTTCAGAACAAACGCCGTGAGCTTTCAGAAGCAACACTGGGCGTTCCGGTTATAGCGGTCGGAGTACCCACAGTTGTGGATATGCATACAATAGTCCATGATTATACGGGAAACAAAATTGCCGGCAATGCCCAATATGATGGTAACGCCCCGTGACATAGACCGTCTTATAGAACGTTCCGCATCAATGATAGCCGCCGGAATAAATATGACGCTCCATCCTCAGATGTCGTTTGAGGACATTGAATCTATCATGTTTTTTGATCGGTATGGTTTCATAATTTTCAATAAAAATCAGTATAAAAATTGACCGCTCTTGCAAGAGATGAAATATTAAGATTTTCATTGACTGCATGGGCGGATTTCATTTGTTCATCCGTCATGGTAAGAGGAACGAAATCTCAATACACAGTCACATATTTTGGTATAGTGACGGGCATCTGTTCCCGCAAGCATTACATACGGAATAACGGGAATATCACCAAATGTCAGCTCGATCTGCTTGACTACCTTTTTATATGCAGAGCATTTTTGTGTCCGCCGCCGGAGGAATATCAAAACCTGTTATCATTTCCATCCATATATCATTTTTTCTGGCAAGCTTAAGCATTTTATGTAAGGACGCTTCCAACGGTTCATGAACCATAAATCTCATGTTTTTGCGGTAGCTGTTGCCGTTTCAGGGATCACATTTGCACCGTGACTTCCCTCAGCCATTGTAAATACGCAAGTCGTAGACACCAACGCTGCCGGCTGACCTCCCATTTTTTCTCATGAAGTAAGGCATAATCGGACCTAAAAAGCCATGTATTTCCCAGTAAAAACGATATTTAAAAGGCATATAAGGAGCCATCGCCTTATACATTTCCTTAACGGGTTTTGTAAGCTTCACTTTAAAGGGCGGATGACTTTCTACCTTGTTAATCAGCTTTGCAAGACGTGCAAAGGGATTGTGTCTGAAAGGAATACTGGCATGACCGCCATGTGAATGAGCGATAAACTTGACGTTTGCCCTGCCCTTTTTCCAGTATTCCGACCATTGCGCAGTTAGCTTCACACCCCATCATATTTCCCATTACAGAACCGCCCTCGTCCATTACAAGCTCCGGACGGATGCCTTTTTTATACATATACTCAACAGTTTTAATTGCTCCGTCTCCCGTTATTTCTTCATTGCAGGAGGAAGCTATGTAAAAGTCCCGTTCAGGCTGAAATCCTTTTGACAGAAGATATTCCACACTTTCCAGTATTGCACATAACGCACCTTTCGTATCAACAGTACCTCTTCCCCAAATCTTACCATCAGCGATCGTTCCGGAAAAGGGAGGATACTTCCATTCTCCCACAGCTTCAACCACGTCATGATGAGACATAAGCACAGGAGCTTTTTGCAGAATCCTTACCCTTCCAGCGGTAAAGGAGAGCGCCGTCGATATCTTTTACTTCAAGCTTACTATGGATCAACGGATAAAGCTCCTCAAGACGCTTATGCATTTCATAGATTTTTTTGTAAGGTCATTCTTTGCCTCTTCGACTGACAGACGCCACCTGAATCATACGTGAAAGATGTTCGGCATGAAGCTTCGGGTCAATTCCGTCCTTTTCCATATCATACGGCTTACTGTCTCCGCATTCTTTTTTTATCAGCACAGCACGTATAAGAGCAACGCCTAAAAAGTATGATTATTAATAAAACAATAAAAAGAATTATATAAAGTACCATATGTTCACTCTCCCCATATTCATTGTAACAATTATACCACAAAGCCTAAAAAAATGCAAAAAAATAAAGGCGGAAAATCCGCCTTTTATCATTTTTTAAAAATTCATATTGACTCATTGTTTTAAGACTATAAAGATTCAGATATTCATAATCGGGCATATAATAGCCGTAATATGCAACTTCGTTCTCCTCAGAAAGAGTATTTGCACCGTTTTCAATACATTCTTTATTGGTCAGAATAAGAGCATAGTAATAATTTTCATCTACTCCAAATCCAACCATTGCCGAACGCTGGCTTTCTGCCGGAAGTGCATGAACTTCTTCAAGATATTCAACGGCTTCACTGCCGTTCTTTACTTCAAACGTTCCGGAATAATAGTTGTCTTCCTTATCGGACTTGTCTTTGAAAAATTTAAAAGTCCCTTCCTTGTCAAGATCAAGCAGCATACCCGCTGTACTTTCCCATTTGTTTCCTGACAAATAATCGCCTTTTTCTTCTGCCTCTTTATTTCCGCAGGCAGACAATGAAAAAAAAATCATAATTGCAGTTATAGAAAAAGCCAAAAATTTTTTTAACATAATAGTTCTCCTTAAAATTTAAGAAAAAAGCTGTGACACCAGAATTAATAACGATATCACAGACAATAAAATAATTTAAAATAAGGGGTTGGTCGAGGTGACGGGACTTGAACCCACGGCCTCTGCGTCCCGAACGCAGCGCTCTACCAAACTGAGCCACACCTCGACAGCTTTTTATTATAACATACTTTTTTAATTTGTAAAGGGGGTTCCCATACTTTTTTTACGCTTTTTGAAAAAAAAGCTTAGCAAAAACTTTTATACGTCCTTATTTCAACTATACATTTTATATAAGGCTCGACAGGTACGTCCTTATTTCAACTATATACTTTCTATAAGGTCGAACAGAAACAACTCTTAAGTTCAAAAAAGCAGCACTTATTTGTGCTGCTTACATATAATATCAAACGAGCTAAAGAACCAACGCTAACCCTCAAAACTAATCTAAAACACTCGTGTCTCCATTGAACAAAGAGATGGACTGTAAAAATTTGATTTAACCATGATCATAAATATATAACCTCAATTAAGAGGTAAGGGAGATTAGCAGAGCCCTAACGCTCATTAGCGCCGCCGTAAAAGCAATGTTCTTTTAACTCGTTTCATATTACATTAAAAAAATATATCCTTACTTGGCATTATATATGCTTTTTTTCAAGTATAATAAAATTATGTTGGTTATTATTACCATATTTATATTATAGGGTAAATCGACCTATTTGTCAATTAGGCAATATGACATAATTAATATAGATATTTTTTGGTAAAGGAGCATAAAAAAATGCATAAATTAAAAGAAAATAAGACTTGAAAAAGGTTTAACACAACTTCAAGTACAGATGAAAACAGGTATTGACCAAAGCGATTATTCTAAAATTGAACGAGGCTTACGTTATCCAACAGTTGAACAACTGATTATCTTATCCGAATTATTCGGAACAAGCGTTGATTATTTATTGGATCTGACAGATGTAGAAAAGCCGTATCCCAGAAAAAACTAATCCTTGACTTTTATGCTGTTTTAGAGTAAAATAAAATGGAATTATTATTAGTAAAGCGAGGAATAAATAAATGACTTCCAACAACGATAAAATCTATGGACAAAATTGTCGATCTCTGTAAATCCAGAGGGTTTGTTTACGCCGGTTCCGAAATCTACGGCGGACTTGCCAACTCATGGGATTACGGTCCTTTAGGCGTTGAACTGAAAAACAATATAAAAAAAAGCATGGTGGAAAAAAAATTCGTACAGGAAAACCCGAACAATGTAGGACTTGACAGCGCTATTTTAATGAATCCCCAGACATGGGTCGCTTCCGGACACGTAGGCGGATTCTCCGATCCTCTCATGGACTGCAAAAGAATGCAAATCCCGTCACAGAGCAGACCAGCTTATCGAATCCCAGTCAGACGCCAATCCCGCAGGCTGGAGCTTTGAAGAAATGGCAAAATTTATTTCCGATAACGGTATTAAATGCCCGAACTGCGGAAAATCAAACTTTACAGATATAAAGCAGTTTAACCTTATGTTCAAAAACATTTATGGGCATTACAGAAGATTCTCAGAATACTGTTTATCTCCGTCCGGAGACTGCTCAGGGAATTTTTGTAAACTTCTTAAACGTTCAGAGGACTACCAGAAAAAAAACTTCCTATCGGTATCTGTCAGATAGGTAAATCATTCAGAAACGAAATTACTCCGGGCAACTTTATTTTTTCCGTACCAGAGAATTTGAACAGATGGAAATGGAATTTTTCTGCAAGCCTGAGACTGCCCTCGACTGGTTCGCTTACTGGAAAGATTACTGCATGAACTGGCTGAAGTCCTTAGGTATCAGAGAAGAAAGCTTAAGATACCGTGACCACGATCCGGAAGAACTTGCATTCTACTCGGAAGCCACAACAGACATCGAATTCAGATTCCCGTTCAAAGAATGGGGCGAACTGTGGGGCATTGCCGACAGAACTAACTACGATCTGGGCAGACACATGGAATGCAGCGGAAAGTCCCTTGAATATTTTGACCCCGATACAAATACAAAGTACATACCATACGTTATTGAACCGTCTCTGGGCGCCGACCGTGTAACGCTTTGCTTTTCTGTGCGAAGCGTACGAGGAAGAGGAAATCGCAGATGGCGACGTAAGAACGGTTATGCATCTTCACCCTGCAATCGCACCTGTTAAAGCCGCAGTACTGCCCCTTTCCAAAAAGCTGAGCGAACAGGCTCGTGAAGTTTATGCAATGCTTGCAAAACACTTCAATGTCGAGTACGACGAAACAGGCTCGATTGGTAAAAAGATACCGCCGACAGGACGAAATCGGTACACCTTTCTGCATTACATACGATTTTGACACACTGGAAAAAGACGGTTGTGTAACAGTACGAGACAGAGACACCATGGAACAGGAAAGAATCAGAATCGAAGACCTTACGGACTTTATTAATAAGAAAATTGAATTTTAAAAGGAAAAAAGACGGTCGAAAGGGAGAGGCTACATAAGGAAGTAGCTTCTCCCTTTGGGCTTTGTAGTCAGCCAGATTGATCGGATTGTAGGTAAAATCAATCATATTGGAGGATTACAGAATGAAAAAACAGCATTACACAGATGAAAAAAACAGGTATCAGTTATACACTTCAAGGCGACTATTATTTGCCTGATCTTATCTTACCCGCCAAAAAGGAAGAAAGGCATATTGGCGTATGGGGACAGCGGCACGCAAGGTACTTAAAAAGCAAAATCATAAAATTTTGTATATGAATTTGCTTACAAGCGGTAAACTAAACAGCCACCTTGCCGATGTTGAGGAACAGGCACAGGAAATGTTTTCTCGGCTGGTAAATCAGATTGCAGAACATGAGTGTTTAACCGAAAAAATTAAAGCAGAAAATCAAATGGAATGGGTTAGGGTTATGAACAACATTAGGAACAGAGCAACAGAAATTATAAATGAAAAACTGATTTATAACTGATGTAACGCCTATAAACGCCAAAAACAGAGCAGGTAAGGGATACTTCCTTGCCTGCTCTGTTTTGGCGCCTCAAATAGGCTTTTTTTTGGCAACCATTATGTGCCTAAAAGCGTTACTTTTTTTCATTCTGTATTCTCTCGGTGAAAGTCCTGTCTTTTCTTTAAAACACTTTCCGAAATGGCTGACTTGGCGAAACCCTACGCTGTCAGCGATATTGCCTATCGGCTCGTCGGAATTTTTCAGTAATTCAGTAGCTTTCGAGAGCCTATATTCGGTCAGATATTTGTAAGGTGTAGTCTGCATACTTGTCTTAAAAGCAGCGCAGACATTCCGATTTGCTGACATTTGCACTCCCTGCAAGATTGTCAAGAGAAATATCCTCTCCGTAATGTTCGCTTATGTACTGTAAAAATTTCTGCATACGAACGCCCATAACCGTATCGGTGTTTTCAGTTGGAACTTGAATATTACGACACACTTCAAGCCAAAGTGTGGAGAGCAGACAAAAGCACTTCATAGGCGTAAAATTCGGTTTTCCTTTTTTCAAGGTCTGCAAGATGGGAAAGTACAGATAAAATAGATTTACACCACTCTGTTTCTTTTGGAAAGCGAGCAGATCGGCAATTCATCCTTACCGACAATGCGCTCCACAAAAGCCCCTCCGGGGCTGCCAAAATAAAATTTAAGAAAGTAATCGGGAAAAAATAAAACTGTTGTAGTGACAGTAAAAGGATTTTTTAACAAGGTGTATCACATTTTTATTGATAAAAATACCACTGCCCCTATTTACCTGTACAGATGTATCTAATGTTTTTATTTTTATTCTACCGTCAAGCACATAGATAAACTGTAAATCCTCGTGCCAGTGCATAACCTGAAAGCCGGGATTTCTCGGATAACTTTGGTCGTTAATTACATCCAGCACAAGGTACGGAAAATTCGATTCAGCATTCAGATTTACGGAGTTTATATAATTGTTTCGCAGGTTTTTCATTTCCATTCCTTCTTGTTTGGAGATATTGTGATACTATTTGGCGATATTTCAATATTATATCGCCTTGATTTATGATAATATTATACTGTAAAAAGAAGTCTAAGTCAAGACAGGAGGTGAAACAAAGATATGTTTTTTCAATATGGCGAAAAAGAGGTTACATACCTGAAACAAAAAGATAAACGTCTTGCAGAAGTAATTGATAAAGTCGGAAAGATTGAGCGTGAAGTGGATAGCGATTTGTTTTCTTCGGTTGTTCATCATATTATCGGTCAGCAAATTTCAACAAAGGCACAGGCAACTATTTGGCAGAGAATGCAAGATGATCTTGGTATCGTCAACGCCGATACCATCCTTGTCGCAGGGATAGATAAATTACAGTCTTTTGGAATGACCTTCAAAAAGGCGGAGTATATTACAGACTTTTCGATAAAAGTACAAAGCGGAGCTTTTGATTTAGAGGAATTTGGGATAAATCAGATAACGAGATAATAGCGGAATTGTCGGCGTTAAAAGGGTATCGGTGTTTGGACTGCCGAAATGATTTTTACTTTTTTTGTATGCGGCGTCCGAATGTGTTCAGCTACGGTGATTTAGCCATTTTGCGTGGTATGCGTATGGTATACACCACCACAGAAAAATCGACCGCAAGCTGTTTGAAAAATACCGTAGGAGATTAAGCCCCTATTGCAGTGTAGCAAGCCTGTACTTTTTGGGCGGTGGCAGGTGGTGCAATACCCGAAATGAAAGATTATGCCCCTAAAAGGAGTCACAATGAAAATGAACGAACAAGAAAAAAATGCAGGCAATTCAAAATAGGGATACCTCTTATGACGGAAAATTTATCTATGGCGTGAAAACAACAAAGATTATATGCCGTCCAGGCTGTCCCGCAAAAAGTACCGCTTGAAAAGAACATTGTGTTTTTTGACACGATGGAAGAAGCGATAAAAAAAGGCTATCGACCTTGCAAAAGGTGTAAGCCGTAAATTGTTCATCAATCATAGGAGGAAAAAGTAAATGAATAACATCATCGTATTATTTGAAGTAACCGTAAAAACGGAAAAATGGACGACTATTTGAAAATGGCGGGTTCTCTGAAAGAAAGCCTTGCAAGTGCAGAGGAGGGCTTTATCCGTTCCGAGCGTTTTTCTTCCCTTTTTGCCGCTGAGGGCAAGCTGGTTAGTATGTCAGTATGGGAAAATGAAGAAAGTGTTTCAAAATGGCGAAATCTTGCCGCACACCGTATGGCACAAAAAACGGCAGAATAAATGATTTTGCAGATTATAAAATCACGGTTGTAACGCCTGTCCGCACTTATACAATGACCGACAGAACGCAAGCACCTGCGGATTCTAACAAATATTGGGAGGTATAAACGGATGACTTATACATATCATTATCAATCACCTTTGGGCGGTATCACGCTTTCAAGCAACGGAACAGAGCTAACAGGGCTTTGGTTTGACGGGCAAAAATATTTTTGGAGATACCCTCTCGAAAGAATTTGAAGAAAAAGAGCTTGCCGATATTTGAACAGTCTGTTCGCTGGCTGGATATTTATTTTAGCGGCAAAACTCCTGATTTTACGCCGCCGCTATGTATGCAGACAACGCCTTTTTTCGTTAAAGCCGTGTGGGAAATTATGCTGACCATTCCCTTTGGAAAGACAATGACTTACGGTGAAATTGCGGATAGAATAGCAAAGCAAAAAGGACTTTCAAAAATGTCCGCACAAGCTGTCGGCGGTGCGGTGGGGCATAATTCCATTTCCCTCATAATTCCCTGTCATCGTGTTGTTGGCACAAACGGCGCCCTGACAGGTTATTCGGGAGGAATTGAGAAAAAAAGTACAACTTCTCAAATTGGAAAAAGCAGATATGACCTCATTTTTTGTGCCGAAGAAAGGAACAGCCTTATGATTTCGTCAAATGCAAAAACAATACAAAAATCCTTTACTGAGCAGGCAAAGAACTTTGAAACAAAATCAATGAACTTTACAAAGCAGGAATACTTGGAACATATGATTTCGTATGTCAAACCGCAAAAAAAGTCAAATACCGTTTTAGAGGTTGCGGCAGGGGACTTGTATCTGTGGGCGCTCGCTTGCTCCGTTTGTGAAAAAAAATGTGGCTTGCCTTGATATGACAACGGCTATGCTTGCTGTTGGAAAAGCTGAAGCCGCAAAAGCAAAGACTTTTTGCAATATAGACTTTGTGCAGGGTGATGCCGAGCAATTACCATTTTCAGATAACAGTTTTGACATAGTAATCTCCCGTCTTGCTTTTCACCATTTTTTCTAATCCTAAACGCTGTTTTTCAGAAATGACAAGGGTTGTGAAAACAGGTGGTAAAACTTGTTGTAATTGATATGGAAGCCACCGAAGAACCATTGCGTAATACGGAAGATGAAATAGAAACCTTTGCGTGATCCCTCACATATGCGTAATTTGAGCAAAGACGAATTTACAGAAATGTTCCGAGAGCGTCATTTGACAATTACGACAATGGATTGTACGGAACTTCCTGTTTCGTTATCCGCTTGGCTTTAAAGCTCTTACCAATACACCTGCGGAAATATCCGCAGATATATTGAAGCGACTTGAAGGCGATATAAATGGCGGTCGTTTAACAGGATTTAGACCGTATCGAAAAAATGGGGAATTTATTTTAACCATCATTGGTTGATTATGATCGAGTGAAAAAAAATAGGCAATGGAAATAAACACAGAATGGCTGCTCTGCCCTGTCTGCGGAAGAACGACGCACGATAAGATGAGAGAAGATACGGAAATGAAAAACTTTCCCCTGTACTGCCCGAAATGCAAGCAGGAAACACTTGTAGATGTAAAGCACTTTGCTGTTTCGGTCTGTAAAGACAAGGCAAAGTGAGGTAATGTCCGAATGTCAAAAAAATGACTGTAATGGTTTTTGATGATGTGGATGATGAACTGATAGAAAATATCAAAGCGTTGGCACAGTCTGCTTCTCATATTGAGGATATAGAGCCTTCCTCAGCCAGCGTAACCTTTGGAAATTATGAAATCAATTTTGGTTGGCGAAAGATATTCTGCGGAGGAACAGAAATCCCTTTGACAAGGATAGAGTTTGAACTGCTGACTTACTTTTGTGCATAACCCTAATCGTGTTCTAACTTACAATCAAATTTATGAACGAATTTGGAACGATGTCCCCTATGGCGAAGTACGCAAACTTATCTTTTATCATATTGGAAATCTTCGGAATAAACTGAAAGGAGCACCTTTCATAATCCGTTGTTATCGGGAGATAGGTTATTGCTTTGAAGTACATACAGAATAACAGAATAGTATTCCCACCTTTTCAAAAACTATGCAAAACCTCGCTGGAAAAATCTTGATTTCCAGCGAGGTTTCTGGTATAATATATATGCTCTTTAACAGCGCACCAATTAAATAAGAAATGAAACTCGAAATGGAAGAACCAGCGGCGAGCCGATAATGCCGCACCACTCATAAACGCAAATCTGCTTGCGGAGTGGTTAATCAGCAGATAAATGGTTTCTGAATTTACAGAGCCGATACATAGTTTCATCATTTTGAAGCGAGAGCAATGCTCCCGCCGATTTTTGATGTCTCTGTGTATCGGCTCTTTTTGTTTGCTGATTGACAACTGAATGACCGTCTGAATGGGATATGATTTTGCGATGATATGAGCGAGACAACGCCGCTGAAAAAGCAGGGGCAGGAACAACATTCGGGTGAAACGGCAAAAAAGAAAACTGTTGTCCACAGTTATAGCGAGCATCGGATTGTGATACCCATTAATCCAAATCCGCACCCTAAAGGGCTGCGGACTATTCTCAGGGCGTGCCACCCTATAACCCTGCTGAGTAAGAAAATTTTATGATTGGAGATGATATATTTTGAGTAAGAAGCAAAAGCAATAAAAAGGTCATAACATTAAGAATGACCGAAGAAGAAAAAAAGCAGAAACTGGAAGCCTGTGCCGACCGCGCGGACTATCGCAATCCGAGTTCATACGGCACGGCTTTGCAAGGGCAGGAAACCGAAAGCAAAGCCGCCACGAGAGTTTTGGGAACTGCTGAACACCCTCTACTCAGTCCATAACGGTTTCAAGGAATGTGTAAAGTACGAACCTTTCGCTACGGAAATTTGCAAAGAAATCGAATGCCTTATCCTCGATTTGCAGGAGGTAGGATAATGGCAACTACGAGTTTATGGCATATCAAAGGCAGACTTAAAGACCTTATTGACTATGTGGAGAATCCCAATAAAACTATCACTCGCACAAAAGACTTGCAGGATTTTTACAATGTTTTTGCTTATGTCCAACGCCCCGAAGCCACCGAGCAGGGCGAATATGTTTCCGCCATCAACTGTCTCAAAAGAAATCGCCTTTGCAGCAGATGATTTTAACCAAGAAGACAGTACGGCAAAGAAAATACGGATATATCGCTTGGCACGGTTATCAGAGTTTTAAGCCTGACGAGGTTACACCCGAACAGGCACACCAAATCGGGTTACAGTTGGCAAAAAGAAATGTGGGGTGATCGATTTCAGATCATCGTCACTACCCACCTTGACAAAGACCATCTTCATAATCATTTTTGCTTTAATTCGGTTTCCTTTCTTGACGGAAGGAAATACAATTATTCCAAAACAGAGCAGAAAAACTCCGTGATGTGTCCGACCGAATATGTACGGAACACGGCTTATCGGTCATAGAAAATCCTCGCAAAGCACCCAGCAGACCTGTGTGGCTTGATGAAAAAAACGGTAAACCAACACGCTACAATGTGTATAGGGAAGATGTAAAAGAAGCCGCAAATTTTAGCCGCAATCCCTACTATATGGAAGACTATTTAAGACGGAAAGGATATATCACCGACTTTACGGGAAAGCACTGGAAGATACGGTTACCGCAGTACGAGCATTTTACAAGGTTGGACACGCTTGACGAACGATGGTCGCCTGAAAACATCCAAAGGACAATGGGTGTGTATGCAAGGTACGGAAATCGAAGAGCCGAGATAACCTATCCGCCTCAAATGCCGCAAGAATTGAAAAGAATGGTATAAGCCTTTTCACAAGACAAGCCATATCTATCGTCTGTATCTGCACTACTGCTATCTGCTCGGTTATCTGCCGAAGAATATAGATTACAAACCCACAAGCCCCTATCTTAAAGAGGACTTGCAAAAGTTAGACGAGCTATCTGAACAAGTGCGGTATATGTGCAGATACAATATCGAAACGATTGATGATTTGTATGCTGACCGAAAGAATATTGAGGGCAGTATGGAAAGGCTAACCCAAACCCGCACCAAATTGCAGAACAAAATCCGCAGAGCCTCACCCGCCGAAAAAGAAACTTTGAGAGAAGAAAAATCTAAGGTTACAGAGCAGATCACCGCCCTGCGAAAGCAGCTAAAGCTGAATAAGAGCATAGAGGAACGAGCGGTGAAAATTCAGAAAAAAACTGATCTGCTCTATGCCAATGAATACAGGGCAAAAGAGGAAATGCAACGCAAAAAATAACAGAGAAAGGAACGTGACGCACGATGACAGACAATAGCCTCTACCTTGACGAGCAGGGCTATCCTTGCGACGATTACAGAGATATTCACGAAGAAGCTATTGAAGAAACGACGAAAATGCTTCTGTCAATGACAAAAAGAAGAACGAATAAACTGGTTTCGCAAAAGCCAATATCCGTATCCTATAAACTTTGATATGGAAATCGGCAATACGGTCTATTCCGTATCCAGTCATTTTAACAAAGCAAAGAAACGAGAGCTTGCAGGAAAAAAAGCACAGCGAATTATTTTTTGAAGAATCTGTGAAAACATCAAATTTACCACATTAAAGCGTTGAATTTCAGCGACGGATATGGTATGATAAGTACACCTACAAATCATATCATATCTGGCTGCGGAAAAGGAGAACTATGAACGCAAAACAGTCAGATAAACGAATTACCGCCCTGTATGCAAGACTTTCCGTGATGACGAGAAAGAAGGAATATCGGGCAGTATTCAAAATCAAAAAGCCATTCTCGAAAAGTACGCAAAGGACAATAAGCTGCCGAATCCCCGATTTTTCTATGACGACGGATTTTCGGGTGTTACGTTTGCAAGACCGGCGTTTATGGAAATAATGGAACTTGCCGAGCAGGGATTGATCGGAACAATCGTCGTGAAAGACCATTCCCGACTTGGCAGAAACCGTCTTGTTGTCGGTCAGCTTATTGGAAGAAGATTTTGTCCGTTTGGATATTCGATATATTGCCATAATGGATAATATTGACACCGAAAAAGGTATCAGCGATATTGTGCCGATGCAGGACTTATTCAACGAATGGCACGCAAAGAACACCAGCGACAAGGTGCGTAAGGTAATGCAGAGCAAGGGTATGTCGGGTAAACCGCTGACCACAAATCCGCCGTTCGGGTATATGAAAATTCCCGATAACAAGGACGAGTGGATAGTAGACGAGCCTGCCGCAAAAAGATTGTCAGACGAATATTTGACCTCTGTGTATCAGGACTTGGACCGACACAGATAGCTAAAAAAGCTTCGTTCTGAAAAAGGTGCTTACTCCTACGGAATATTGGAACAGCATAGACAGAAAATGCAGTAAGCCGCCCGCAGTTCCGTATGGTTGGGTTGCAGACACAGTATCCAATATTCTTGATAAGCAAGAGTATTGCGGTGACACCGTAAACTTTCGTACCACAAGCAAGTCTTTCAAATTAAAAAAACGATTGGAAAGACCGAAAGAGGAATGGCAAGTGTTTAAGAACACCCACCCTGCTATCATTGACCGAGAAACCTTTGAGTTGGTGCAGGAATTACGCAAACACCGCCGCAGACCGAATCGTACAGGTGAGGTCAGTATGTTTTCGGGATTGCTTTATTGCGCCGACTGCGGAGAAAAAAACTGTATTACAGCGTAACCAATAACTACAAGCGGGGAGCAAGCCTATTTCTTTTGCTCAGCCTACCGCAAAAAAACTCTGATGTATGTTCCGCCCACTATATCCGTGAAAAAGTTGTTGAAAGCCTTGTGCTTGAAAATATGCAAAGGGTATTGTGGTATGTGCAGAGCTACGAAAAGTTATTCGCACAAAGGCAGTTAGCGGAATTTGGCGAGAAACAAAAAGAAAGAGCTTGCCGACAAACGCCGAGAACTTGACAAAGCAAAGGTGCGTGTTTGGGAAATTGACGGTGTTATCCAAAAACTCTATGAGGATAACGCAACGGGCAAAATCAGTGACGAGCGTTTTGCTACAATGTCGATGTCGCTTGAAAACGAGCAGAGCGAGTTAAAAAAATCGTATTCCTGCTTTGGAAGATGAACTTGAAAATGCAAAAAAGTCAAGACCGAAGGCTTACAGCGGTTTATTGATAAAGCGAAGCGAGTTACCCGCCTTGAAGCCCTCACACCTGAATTGGTACACGAATTTATTGAGAAAATCGTAGTATCCGCACCTGAATACAAGGACGGAAAGCGTTATCAGGAGGTTGCAGTCCATTACAATGGTGTTGGCATTATCCGTGAGCCGACAGCCGAAGAAATGGAAGAATACTTCCAAGAGCACATCAGCAAAAAGCCTTTCTTAAAGAGAAAAAACGGCATAGCCAATGGCTACACCGTATTTACAAAACAATATTTAATTGAGATACAAAGCCGCTTGGAGCACCTTTCCTTACGGAGGGTGCCCCAAGACCGTCTTTTTTTTGTTCGGCAACATTAGGGTCAAGCAAGCTAAAGGTTAAAGCATGCTTCTGAAAAAAAATTTTTAAAAATAACCATGATTTTGCAGAGGTATTTGGGAAGTTTCACTACAAAAAAACTCAGAAACTCTCGCTTGCTTGACCTGATATTGCCGAACGGCAAGTTCATTGTCTCAAATGAACCGAAACGACATTGAGTGACCGTAAAATACTATCTCTATCAAATTAGGCAGCACAAAAACCTAAAAGAGATACCTCTCGAATAATTTATGATATCAATGCCTCTTATCGAATCGGTTCATTTCAAACAACAAAAATTGCTTTTATTTCCCCTATATTTATATTATAACACATATAATTCTTTTTTTCAAGTGTTTTGTAGAAAAATTTTCCATTTATTTATGTTATAATATTATAGGTGATGACATGAACAATCGTGAAAATTTTGTATATCGAATAATGCAGCTTCAAAAACAAAACAATTTGAATGACCATGAGTTAAGTCGGTTGTTAGGCTATAAAGCCAATAACATGAATAAAATCATAAATTTTGTATCTTTACCAAGAATGGAAAAATTCTTTTTGAGTTATGCGATTTCTTTAACATTTCGCCTGAGGAATTTTTCCGTTACAACGATGAAGACCCAAAATGGACTGACCAGACTTTTAAAAGGCTGCAAAAATCTCAATGAAGAAGAACGCAAAATAATTGATTATATTCTTACAACCTTTGAGAATAATAAGAAATAAGCGTTTATTTTCTCAAATGAATCGGAAATTTAAAAAAGAAAAAGGGTTTAATGAAAACGTTCGAATTAGAACAAAGAATAAATTTCCGATTCATTTGAGAAAATAAACTGCTATTCTGTGTCAAAAAACTGCTCTATGTCA
>VOFK01000501.1_pt1 | contig 34370 bp, 59 predicted proteins | sample 5384121 | NCBI WGS metagenome assembly VOFK01 (sample SAMN12384730, study PRJNA508395) | human gut metagenome | isolation source: healthy gut J | host: Homo sapiens | reverse complement strand
CATGGGCTGTGACCTTACATATGATTATGTTAAGATAAACGGCGATTACAGAAGCTAAGACATAAAATCAGTATAGGAAAGAAGAATGAGAAATGGACATAAGCAATAAAATCAGAAGTCAGATACTTATTGACGCTCTGCCACACATTCAGAAATACCACGACAAGATAGTCGTTGTAAAATACGGTGGCAACGCTATGACAAACGCTGAGCTTAAAGAAGCTGTTATGAGCGATATCGTGCTTCTAAGTGAGGTAGGCATAAAGGTAGTTCTTGTTCATGGCGGTGGACCTGAGATAAATGCAATGCTCAAAAAAAAAGTCGGCATTGAAAGCAAGTTCATAAACGGTCTGAGATACACTGACGCTGAAACTATAGATATCGTTAAAATGGTGCTTTGCGGCAAGGTAAACAAGGAGCTTGTTTGCGCTTTGCAGCTTCATGGCGGAAAGGCTCTCGGTCTTTGCGGCTGTGACGGTCAGATGATACTTGCGCAGAAGCTTGACAGCGAGGTAGACCTTGGTTTTTTTGTGGGCGACATCATAAAGGTAACAACAAAGCCTATAGTTGACGCACTTAACAACGGTTATGTTCCTATAATCTCCACAGTTGGCGTTGGCGAGGACGGACAGTCTTACAATATCAATGCTGACACTGCGGCGGCGAGAATTGCTTCTTGTCTGAGAGCGGAAAAGCTTATCCTTATGACGGATATAGTTGGTCTGCTGGAGGACAAGGACGATGATTCCACACTTATCCCACAGGTAAACGTCAGCGATGTGCCTTATTCTCAAAAAAGAAAGGCATCATAAGCGGCGGAATGATACCAAAAGATAGACTGCTGTGTTGAAGCCGTAAGACGTGGCGTTAAAAGACCACTATCATTGACGGCAGAGTACCGCACTCGATACTTATCGAGCTGCTCTCTAACGAGGGTATCGGTACACAGTTTATATAAAATATCAATACATATTGAAAAAGAGTGATAAAAATGAACACCATAGAACAGTTCAACGAACACGTTATGCAGACCTATGGCAGAATAGGTCTTGTTATGGAAAGCGGTCATGGTCAGACGGCTGTTGGCGAGGACGGAAAAGAGTATATCGACTTCGGCCCGGTATCGGCACAAACAGCCTTGGCTACTGCGATGAGGATTGGGTGAACGCTATCTGGGATCAGGCACACAAGATACAGCACACCTCAAACTACTATTACACAAAGGTACAGGCTGACTTTGCAAAGAGACTTTGCGAGGCAACAGGCTATGAGAAAATGTTCTTCGGCAACTCGGGCGCAGAGGCTAACGAATGCGCTATCAAGCTTGCAAGGAAATACAGCTTTGACAAATACGGCAAGGACGCTGAGAGAAATATCATCATCACCCTTGTAAACAGCTTCCACGGCAGAACGCTTTGCACTCTTTTCTGCAACAGGTCAGGAGGTTTTTTCCACAACTACTTCTTCCCGTTCGTTGGCGGATTTGAGAATGTTATCGCTAATGATATTGACGATCTTATGGACAAGCTCAACAAGCTTGACAACAAGGTTTGCGCTGTAATGTTCGAGTTTGTTCAGGGCGAGGGCGGTGTTATACCTCTTCAGCAGAGCTTTGTGAACGCTATCATGCTTGAATGTGCAAAGAGGGATATCCTCACTATCGCAGACGAGGTACAGACAGGCGTTGGCAGAACTGGCAAGCTCCTCACATCTGAGATTTACAACGTAAAGCCTGACATAACAACACTTGCAAAGGGTCTTGCAGGCGGTGTTCCAATAGGCGTGTGCCTTTGCTAACAAGAAGTGCAGTGAGGTACTTGGCAAGGGTACTCACGGCTCAACATTCGGCGGAAACCCTATTTCCTGTGCAGGCGGAAACGCAGTTCTTGACAAGGTGACAAAGCCTGAATTTCTTGAAGAAGTTCGCAAAAAGGGCGAATATTTCAGAGAAAAGCTTGTCCAGATAGACGAAGTTGAGGGCGTTGACGGACTTGGTCTTATGATAGGCGTAAGGCTCAAAACCAAGAAGGCCGCTAATGTGCTTAACAAGTGCTTTGAAAAACGGACTTCTTATTCTCACAGCAAAGGACAAGCTGAGATTTTTGCCACCGCTGAATATCTCATATGAGCAGATAGACAAGGGACTTGCTATACTGAAAAAAGTTCTTGACGAGAAATAACAGAGTGTGTAGGTGCGAACAGTGTTTGCCCGTTTGATACGCAATACCAAATAAAAATCAAATTACGGAGGAAATATTATGAAACATTTACTTTAAAATGCTCGACCTTTCCAAGGAGGAAATTCTCGACATTCTCAATCTTGCAGACCAGCTCAAATACGAAAACAAAAATGGTATCGAGCATCACATTCTCAAGGGCAAAACTCTCGGAATGATATTCCAGAAGTCCTCTACCCGTACAAGAGTTTCTTTTTGAAACAGGTATGTACCAGCTTGGCGGTCAGGCACTTTTCCTTTCAAACCGTGACCTCCAGATAGGCAGAGGCGAGCCTGTTCAGGACACAGCCCGTGTTCTTTCACGTTACCTTGACGGCATCATGATCCGTACTTTTGAGCAGAAAGAGGTTGAGGATCTTGCTAAATATGGCTCTATCCCAATAATAAACGGTCTGACAGACTTCTGTCACCCTTTGTCAGGTGCTTGCTGACCTTATGACTATCAGAGAGTTCAAGGGGACGTTTCGAGGGGCTGAATATGTGCTACATCGGCGACGGCAACAACATGGCAAACTCTCTTATCGTTGGTGGACTTAAGGTAGGCATGGAAGTTTCTATCGCTTGCCCTAAGATTATCAGCCTGCTGCTGAGGTGCTTGAATTTTGCCAAGGGCTATGGCGACAAGTTCTCAATGACTGACGTTCCTCTTGAGGCTGCAAAGGACGCTGACGTTCTGTTCACAGACGTTTGGACTTCCATGGGCGAAGAGGCTGAAACAGAAAAAGAGAAAGATAGCATTCAAGGGCTATCAGATAAACGACGATATCATGGCTGTTGCAAAGGCTGACGCAATGTTTCAGCACTGTCTGCCTGCTCACCGTGAGGAGGAGATAACAGAAAAAGGTATTCGAGGCTCACGCAAATGAGATATTCGAGGAAGCTGAAAACAGACTTCATGCACAAAAAGCCGTTATGGTCAAGGTAATGGGTCCGCAGGAATAATTCGCATATGACAAAAAAGCCGTCCACGCTGGTGGGCGGCTTTTTTGTGTTGAACACATCAAAAAAGGTCTTTGATGTGACGGGATAAAAATCCCGCAGTCCTCAAAGAACTGCGGTCATAGTTAAATAACATTTTCATTTACGATATGGTAGCTTTGCAGAATTTCTGGGTCAAACTGAATGAGTGAGATCATTCTGCGTGCAGGACCGATAGGCTGGTTCGTACCTGTTTCCCACGCCTCAACAGTTTTTGTCGAAACTCCGATCACTGCGGCAAATACCGCCTGCGTAAATCCCAGCTTTTTTTCGGATCGCTTTTATATCTTCAGCAGATATATCAGGCAAAGGCTCTATTCTAAGAGTTGTTTTTTAGCAGAAATTTTACCTTTTCGTAGTCAACTGCCCTCGTTAAGTCCAGTAATTATGCTGTCAAACACATTCATATTAAAGCTGGTCTCCTTCGTATTTATTATTGAAGTTGTAATATACTTTCTCATTTGGAAGCACTGCCTTAATCGGATAAACTGACATCCCAAAAGAATCTGTAAAAATAACATCTTCTCCAATATGTTTTTCAAGAAACTCATCAGAAAAAATCAGATATTAAACCAATGCTGATAGCTCCATTCCTTGTAAAATTCAATCCTTCAATTTGTATACTCTTTTCAATCAAAGAACAATCTGAAGTGTGAAAAAAATTCAACAACATTTTTTGAATATCTCGTTCGATTTGAATCTGATTATCAAGATAATATCTGATTGCTTCTTCTTGTTCAAATGAAATTACAGCATCTTTTTTTGATTTGAGTATATACATAGATACAGGTCAAAAGTTTTATCCCATAATGTAATGATAAAGCTCTTCTTTGTGTACCAATCTGTTTTTTTTTTTAATCAAAGTTCCTAATACAGGATGCTCAATTGTAGTTGGTTTATTTTTTTTTTTGTCTTTCCAAAAAACATAATCTCGCCTTTAAAATTTGTATGGCTTAGCCCATTACTACCTCAACATTTACTGTTGCACCATTTTCAGCTACAGGGAGAACATTGCCCTCTACTGCCTTGCCGTCAACAGTTACGCTCTTTATGCCCTTTGCAAACGTGGTCAGGGTTCTTAACAGTGATGTTGTATGTTGCACCTCTGTACTGACGTGTTGCTGTCATGCCGTCCCACTCGTGAGGGATAGATGGATCTATCTTCAAGCCGTCAAAGTCAGCCTGTACTCCGAGAATGTACTGTGAGATAGCTACCATGTTCCAAGCGGCTGTACCTGTGAGCCAGCTGTTCTTGCCCTCGCCGAATCTGCTTGCGTCCTTACCAGCGATCATCTGACCGTATACATAAGGCTCTGTCTTATGAAGATCAGATATCTCCTCGTTGAATGCAGGGAGCTATCTTTGCTGTAATACTCGAACGCCTTGTCGCCTCTGCCTGCATATGCTTCTGCGCAGATTATCCAAGCGTTGTTATGTGTGAAGATACCGGCGTTCTCCTTATATCCGCCTGGGTATGTGGATATCTCACCATACTGGATATAGTACTTTTGAGTATGCAGGGTTGTTAAGAACAAGACCGTACTTTGTATTGAGGTACTTGTCTATAGAATCAAGTGTCTTGATGTCTGCGCCCTCGTCCTTGCCTATTTCAGACATAACTGCAAAGCCCTGTGGCTCGATGAATATCTTGCCCCTCTTCACATTCCTTAGAACCCATTTTTTGCACCTGTGGAATCGTAAGCTCTCAGGAACCAATCGCCGTCAAATGCAGATTCCATAACGTTCTTCTTCATCTTGTCTATCTCAGCCTGTGCTGCGGCAGCTTCATCGTCCTTACCAAGGTGCTTGAGGATAGACACATAGTTAGGACCTGTGTATGTAAAGAGTGTTGCCACCATTACAGACTCTGCTACCTTTGAGTAACCGCCCTCAGCTGCAAACTTAGGGTTTGTATAAGTCTGGAAGCTCTCGCCTGGAGTGTCAGAGTAGCATGAAAGGTTGATACAATCGTTCCAGTCAGCTCTCATTGCAAGTGGCAGACCGTGAGGGCCGAGGTTATTTACAATGTGATAGAATGATACCTTAAGGTGGTCGAGCATTGGCTTAGCCTTTGACTCGTCATTATCGTATGGTACCGTTTCGTCAAGGATAGACCAGTCGCCTGTTTCCTTTGATATATGCGGAAACTGAAAGGGATCATCCACAGCGGATCGTCTGAGAAATCGCCGCCGATATCGGAGTTACCCTTCTTTGTAAGAGGCTGATACTGATGATAGCAGCCGCCGTCAGAAGCTGTGTAGAAGCGATGTCGATGATACGCTGTCTTGCACGATCCGGTATCTGATGAACGAAGCCGAGGATATCCTGGTTTGAATCTCTGAAGCCCATTCCTCTGCCGATACCGCTCTCGAAATATGATGCGGAACGTGAAAGGTTGAATGTTACCATGCACTGATACTGGCTCCAGATATTTACCATTCTGTTTACCTTGTCATCAGGTGTGTCAACATTGATAACGCTGAGAAGTCTGTCCCAAGTTGCCTTGAGTTCTTCAAGACCTGCGGCTACCTTTTCAGGAGTGTTATACTGCTCGATCATTGCGAGAGCCTTTTCCTTATTGATAGTAACGCCGTCAGCCTCGAACTTCTTGTCAACAGGCATTTCAACATAGCCTAGGATAAATACAAGAGTCTTTTTTGACTCGCCCGGAGCAAGTGTTATCTTCTTGTAGTGTGAAGCGATAGGTGACCAGCCGTCTGCAAACGAGTTGTTAGCCTTGCCTGCTTCAACAGCCTGTGGGTTATGGAAGCCGTTATAAAGGCCGATAAATGAATCTCTGTCTGTATCATAGCCGTCTATCTCATCATTTACTGTATAGAATGCAAAGTGATCTCTTCTGTCTCTGTATTCTGTCTTGTGATAGATAGTTGAGCCTACTACCTCAACACGGCCTGTGCTGAAGTTTCTCTGGAAGTTTGTGCAGTCGTCCTGAGCGTCCCAAAGACACCACTCTGCAAATGAGAAGAATGAGAATGTTTTTTTTCATTGCTCTCGTTTGTGAGAACTACCTGCTGAACTTCGCCGTTATAGTTCTGAGGAACAAAGAATGTAGCCTCAGCCTTAAGTCCATTCTTCTTACCTGTGATGATAGTATAGCCCATACCGTGACGGCACTCATAAAAAATCAAGCTCTGTGTCTTTACCGGTGACCAGCCCGGATTCCAGATAGTTTCGCCGTCTTTTGATATAGAAATATCTTCCGCCCATGTCGATAGGCACGTTGTTGTAACGGTAACGAGTTATTCTTCTCAGTCTTGCGTCCTTATAGAAGGAATAGCCTCCTGCTGTGTTGGAGATAAGTGAGAAGAATTCCTGTGTGCCAAGATAGTTTATCCATGGATATGGCGTTCTTGGATTGCTGATGACATATTCCTTTTTCACGTCATCAAAATGACCAAATTTCATCAATAATTTCCACCTTTCGTAATTTATCTATTGTTAATTAATTTCTTAATTATAACCATTGTGAAGTGTATAGCCGTCACAAAGTGATCAAAGCCAACGGGCGAACGCTGTTCGCCCCTACATTTACAGAGCTGTTACATAACTCTCATTCTGCATAATGATAGTTTTTCTATTATTCAGTAAAGAATCTCTGCCAGCACTTGAATGTGTGACCCTTTGTTATCTCCTCATATCCGCTCACTTCGTTAGGCAGGCTGAGATTAGGAGAATTTATCATAGCTGTCATTGGTTCAGGGCAGAAATATCCTTTATTGCCCTTATCGTTCCACATATTCCAGAACTTAAATTCTTTTGACACCTCGTTGCAAACCTTATGACCATTGTCAGTATCCACAACATAAGAGCCATGGAAGTCCTTACCGTCAAGCTTGTTCATGCCTGCGGTGTACATATCGTTTGAGATATTATGCAGGGTAGGCATTTTTTGTACCCTCTTTATATTCAAGGTCTTTCTTTTTAAGAGGCAAAAGCTTTTCTGTTGGCAGACATCTCTTGTCAAGCTCGCACTTTTCGATTATCGGCACGCACATTCTCATTGATTCCTCCCTGCCACCGTCGGACATTGGCGCATTAAAGGCAGGTATGAGTACATATGGAAACAGGCAGAGCCTTGTCGCTGTTGTTTGTCAGGTATATCTCCTGCAAAAAGACCGTTTTCAGAAAGCGTAAACGTATAGGATATTTTAAAAATCCACCGGAAAATAAGAATACATCTCGTCATTCTTGTCAAAGGTATAAGAAGTAACAAGCACAACTTTTTTATCCTGTGTTGAATAACACTCTATTTCGTGTTCTCTTTATGCACCCAGCCATGGATAAAATTATCAAGCTTTTTCTCATTTACAGGCATTTGATACACTGCGTCAGAGGTCTTTATAATGCCCTTATCAAAGCGATTAGGCAAGAAAAAGAGTAGGCAGTCCCCATATCTCTCTCGCCTTATTTATAGTCTTGAGAGTGCAGTCATCACGATATCTGAACACCTCTATGCCGTTTTCCTCGTCACGAAGCCTCAGCACAGAAGCACCCAGTTTTGGTGCGATAACGCAGGAATACTTTCCCGACTGCATTCTGACACATTCCGTATCTTTAAACATGAATTTAAGGTCTATATTATTCAAAAAAAAAGTAACGCCCCCATAGTGCAAAGCGATGATCTTCCTCCCGCTTTTTACCATACATTTTTACTTAAACGATTAACATACAATCATTATAACATAGCCGTCGCTTTTGTCTAGTACAAAACGCAGATTTTTATATAGAATTTTAGCTGTGTTTTTTTAGTAGTTTTTACCAAACGTTTAATGAATAATCCAAAAAAATATGACAATACTACAATTAACAGCCCGCTGACAGACGGACTGCTCTATATTTTAAACAATCAAAGGAGGAGTTTCTCATGATAGATAGGATCGCACTGCTGCTTCTCATAATAGGCGGCATAAACTGGGGACTTGTGGGCATTTTCCAGTTCGACCTTTGTGGCATTTTTTTCGGAGGCGCTGCAGCGATACTAAGCAGGATCATCTACGTTTTTTGGTAGCTATTTCGGCTATCTGGTGCATTTCACTGTTTTTCAAAGACAACAGACTTGTCACCGAGCAGTAGTCCCCTGCAGGTCATGACGGCAGGAGAGGGAGCTTGTTTCAGAGGGCAGCATTTTATCACGGGTTTGCTTGCTGCATATTCTAAAATCGGCTCTCTTCCTGCTGTCATGACCTTATTTTTTTGTTTTAAACATTAAAATTTGAACATCGCAGACACTAAAAATGGATAAGATATTTTACTTTTTTAAGTCGAATTAAGTTCAGACCTCACGCAGATGTCATTGTTAGCATAATGTCAACGAAATATTTGTGCAAAATCCCGAATTTTCAGAAAAATTAACAAGTTCTTTGCAACTTTTTCTTGACTATCGCTACAAAAGAGGTTATAATTTAATTGATGTTAAGGATATTGAACATAATTTGTTTGATTTAACATCCGTTTTGTTGTCTCCTTTCTTTTGTTCTACACATAGTTTTTTTTATTTTATTTTCTGCTGAGCACCGTTGCTCAGCATTTTTTTGCCCATTTTATGCACACGTTGAAAAATTCATATTTTAGAGTTATAATGTTACCTTATGGACTAATAAAACAATATGTCAGTTCTTATCTGTCAAAACGTTTTTCGTCGTGAAAGAAAGGAGTAAATAGAATATGAGATATCTTATAGTTGTTGATATGCAGAATGATTTTGTCACGGGCAGTCTTGGTTCAAAAATGGCAGAAATGATTGTTCCTGCTGTCTGTGAAAAAAATACGCAATTACAAGGCTCAGGGCAGCACTGTATTCATGACCCTTGACACGCATTTCAAGGATTATCTTGAAACGCCTGAGGGAAAAAAGCTCCCTGTGGAGCATTGCATGTGCCAAGCACCGAGGGCTGGCAGCCTGAGACTCAGGTAGCTGAGGCTATCGGTGGAAGCGCAGAGGTCTATGAAAAAAGCACATTCGGCTCGACTGAGCTTGCACAGCACCTTGCTGAAATAACAAAAAGGCAGGGGACGAGATAGAGCTTTGCGGACTTTGCACAGACATTTGCGTGGTATCAAACGCTTTGCTAATAAAAAGCTTTTTGTCCTGAATGCGAGGTCATAGTTGACGCAAACGCCTGCGCAGGAGTAAACGGAAGAAAATCACAAGGCGGCACTTGTTACAATGGCGTCATGTCAGTGCAGGATAGATAATTTTTGATTTGAGGGGGAACACCGCTTCGGCGGAATGATTTATGAGTGGTTTCAAAAAGGTCTTAAAGACGGCATACCTATTGCTTTGGGGTATCTTTCGGTATCTTTTACATTCGGACTTCAAGGCGTAAAAGGTGGTCTGAGCTGGTGGGAAACTGTGCTTATCTCTATTTGCAACGTGACCTCGGCAGGTCAGTTCGCAGGGCTGGACATTATGCTGTCGGGGGGCGGTTTCTGGATAGAAATGGCTTGTGCTCAGTTTATAATCAACCTGAGATATGCCCTTATGTCAATATCTCTTTCACAGAAAGCTGACAAGTCACTGTCGGGAATACACCGCTGGCTGGTAGGCTTCGGAGTGACAGACGAGATATTTGTCATGGCAATGGGGAATATAGGTGAAGTTTCAAGGCAGTATATGTATGGGCTTATCGCTCCACCTTGTAGCAGGCTGGTCGCTGGGGACTCTTATAGGTGCGGCGGCAGGAAAAATACTTCCTGAGATAGTCATAAGCGCACTTAGTATTGCAATATACGGAATGTTCCTTGCAATAATAATACCGCCTGCAAAGAAAAAACAAGGGCATTGCAATGGCGGCGATATTTGCGGCTCTTCTTAGCTGTTGTTTCAAGTGGCTGCCTATTCTTAATAAGGTATCCGGAGGATTTTCCATAATAATCTGCACCGTTCTTTCCGCAGGGATAATGGCGGCTCTCATGCCTGTGAAAAAATGAGGAGGACGGTCAATGCTGAGTATAAGAGATTTCTTCATTTATCTTTTCATTATGGCAGGAGTGACCTATCTTATTCGTGCCCTGCCGTTGGTAATTTTCAAGGGCAAGATAACAAACAGATTTGTGCAAAGCTTTCTTTACTATGTGCCATACGCTGTGCTTGGAGCAATGACTTTCCCGTCCATACTATTCTCAACGGAAAACCTTGCAGCTTCCATAGCAGGACTTATAACAACCTGCGTGCTTGCATTCAAGGAAAAAAGCCTTATTATAGTTGCGGCATTTGCCTGCCTTGCAAGCTTCTGCGTGATACTTATCTGTCAGCTTATTTAAAGTTTTGTGCAGAGGGGTGACTTGAGGTCGCCCGCTATAAATTTTGATATTTGACAAGCTCAGACCTTTCTGCTATATGCGGAGAGGTCTTTTATTATTACTATTTTTATATAGCATATGAAATGTCGTAAATGGGTATAAAATTTTCGGCTAGTTTCATATTCTTTTCTTGCAAAAAATTCTGGGCTGTGATATAATCTTATTGTGTGAAAACGTTTACTGTTTTTTGATCTATGACAAAATATATGGAGGTATTGCAATGTCAGACACAATGAACATTTCTCCTGAGCTCTTGGAGAAAATGAACAGGTATTGGGGAAGCTGCCAATTATCTTTCGGCAGGTCAGCTCTATCTGCTTGACAATCCGCTTTCTCCGTGAGCCGCTCACAATGGATCACGTCAAGAAAAAAAGATAGTTGGTCACTGGGGTACTGTACCTGGTCAGAACTTTATCTATGTTCACCTTAACAGAGTCATCAAGAAATATGACCTTGACATGATCTATATTTCAGGCCCTGGTCACGGAGGAAACTTCATGGTAGCCAACACCTATCTTGAAGGCTCTTATTCTGAGGTATATCCTAACATTTCAAGAGATGTTGAGGGTATGCAGAAGCTGTTCAAGCAGTTCTCTTTCCCAGGAGGAATCTCATCACACGTTGCGCCTGAAACCCCAGGTTCTATAAACGAGGGCGGTGAGCTTGGTTATTCACTTGCACACTCATTCGGTGCTGTATTTGACAACCCTGACCTTATCACAACTTGCGTTGTCGGCGACGGTGAGGCTGAAACCGGTCCTCTTGCAACAGCATGGCACTCAAACAAGTTCCTGAATCCTAAGACTGACGGTGCTGTACTTCCTATACTTCACCCTTAACGGCTACAAGATATCAAATCAACTGTATTCTCAAGAATTTCTCATGAAGAGATAAAGAGCTTCTTTGAGGGTTGCGGCTGGAAGCCATACTTTGTCGAGGGCGACGATTCTATGACAATGCACAAGCTCATGGCTGAAACTCTTGACACTGTTATCGAGGAAATAAAGGCTATCCAGAAGAACGCAAGAGAAAACGGCGTTACTGAAAGACCAAAAGTGGCCTATGATAATATTCCGTTCACCAAAGGGCTGGACAGGTCCGAAGGTTGTAGACGGCAAGCAGATAGAGGGTACATTCAGAGCGCATCAGGTACCAATGACAATGGAAGCTCCTGAGCATTTGAAAATGCTTGAGGATTGGCTCAAGAGCTATCACCCTGAGAAGCTTTTTCACAGAAGAGGGCAGACTTATCCCTGAGCTTGAGGAGCTTGCTCCTACAGGCGACAGAAGAATGGGTGCAAACCCACACGCCAACGGCGGACTTCTTCTGAGAGATCTCAGACTTCCTGATTTCAGGAAATACGGCATTGATGTGCCTGCTCCTGGTGCAGTTGAAGCACAGGATATGATAGAGCTTGGCGGATTTGTAAGAGATATATTCAAGCTTAATGAAGAAAGCAGAAACTTCCGTATCTTCGGACCTGACGAGACAATGTCAAACAGACTTGGCAAGGTCTTTGAGGCAACAAACAGAGATTGGAACGCTGACAAGCTCGACAACGACGAGTTCCTTGCCTCTGACGGTCGTGTTATGGACTCTATGCTTTCTGAGCATATGTGCGAGGGTTGGCTGGAGGGCTATCTGCTCACTGGACGTCACGGTTTCTTCGCAAGCAATGAGGCTTTCATCAGAATAGTTGACTCAATGTTCTCACAGCACGCTAAGTGGCTCAAAGTTACTTCACAGCTCCCATGGAGACAGAAGATAGCTTCACTTAACTACATACTTTCTTCCAACGTATGGCAGCAGGATCATAACGGATTTACACATCAGGGATCCTGGATTCCTGGATCATATCGCTAACAAGAAAGCAGACGTTGTCCGCATGTATCTGCCCCACCGGACACCAACTGTCTGCTGTCATGCTTTTGACCACTGCATACGTTCAAAGAACTATGTAAACGTAATGGTAACATCAAAGCACCCAAGACAGCAGTGGCTCAAATGGAGCAGGCTGTTAAGCACTGCACACAGGGTATCGGTATCTGGGAATGGGCTTCAAACGATCAGGGTCAGGAGGCCTGACGTTGTTCTGGCTTGCTGCGGCGACACACCTACACTTGAAGCACTTGCGGCAGTAACTATCCTGAGAAAGAGTCTTCCACAGGTAAAGATAAGATTTATCAACGTTGTTGACCTGTTCAAGCTTCAGCCACAGTCAAAGCACCCACACGGACTTTCCGACGCTGACTTTGACGCACTGTTCACAAAGGACAAGCCTATCGTATTCGCATTCCACGGCTATCCTACACTTATCCACGAGCTTCTCTATCATCGTCACAACCGCAACCTTTATGTATGCGGCTACAACGAGGGAGGGTACGATCACAACTCCATTCGACATGAGAGTTCAGAACGAGATAGACCGTTTCCACCTTGTTATGGAAGTTATCAAGAGACTTCCACAGCTCGGAAACACAGGCGCTTATCTCCACCAGCTCATGCAGGACAAGCTTGTTGAACACAAGCAGTATATTGCTGAGTATGGTCTTGATATGCCTGAGATCAGAGATTGGAAATGGGATATCTGATAAAAAAGCCTTTCTATTAATTAAATATACCCACACAAAAAAGGGACTTCCGTTTATTCGGGAGTTCCTTTTTGCATAAAAATATCCCCCCTGCCTTGCGACGAGGGATAAAAATACTCTAGCACATAAATTACTTTCTGTTGTTTGCTATCTTTGCAAGAAGATTCAGTATTTTAAGATAAAGATAAATAACGCCTACGATAAGACCATAGCTTGCATACCATTCATACTGAGCAGGAAGCCCCTGTTCAACTGTCATCTGGATAGTTTCAAAATCACATAAGAAGCGCTGCGGCGATAAGAACGCCAATAGCAGCGAAAAGTATGCCGATAGGGCCGTTGTTTATTGCAACGATTGAAGTGTAGATAGCTGAATGAGGTGCGAGCCATGCAAGAAGCATGAAAGAGCACGCCGCCTATGATAGAAACCCAAAGGCAGGTGATAAGAGCAGTTTTCATTCTGCTTCCCACACGAACGCCCTTTTGAATAGATAACTGCAAGCACTGCAACTGTGAGAAGCGTCAGTGTAACAGCTTCAACTATTATGCCTTTCCACTGCATTGCGTAGATCATTGACATAAAGGTGAGGGCATATCCCATGCCTGCGGAATAGATAGAGCCTGTGACCGCCGTTGTTTTCGGAGCGAATGAAGCCACAAGTCCTGCTATTGCTGTTGCGATAAGAGCGCCGACAAAGATAGTATACTCAGTGGAAAAAGCCTGCGCACCGCCGCCGAAGAAGTTGTGAATGTAAAAATATGCTCCCATGCCTGCGGCGAAAACTGCAACAAAAAATACAAGGTCTTCATTGCAATGCCCTTATAGCTTGCCGCCTCCATGCCGTAAGTGGACTGTGCAAAAGAGCGCAGCTTTTTCACTCGTGGATTTGAATAGCTTTCAGAAAAATTGTTATAATCGTTCATGAATTTGCCTCCTTTTTTTTTTTTTCGCCAATATTTATTTTCATGGCTTATATACTATTATACATATTTTCTTAAAAAAGTCAATATGGTTTTTTCAGGCAACAACGCAAGGTTCTTTTTGGGACTTGTCCGCATATGATGTAAGCAAAGGCAAAAGCACTGAAAAATCTTGTGCAGTCAAAATGTTTCGCACAATGTTATCAAGGCTATGCCAAAAAAATCGGAAAGGAAGATACATTGTGCTGGATATACTTGAAAAGAAGCTTACGGAAAACCAGACCACAAGAAAGGGGCTAACAACTGCGGAAGCTGAAAAGCGGCTCAGTACGGACGGAGAGAACCGCCTTGCCAAAAAAAGAAAAAGACCTCTGCGGCGAAAATAATTTTGCAGGACAGTTTCATGACGTTATGGTGATGATACTTCTTGTGTCGGTGGTGATATCCGTAGCACTTTGGGCAATATGCTGACGCTGTGCCTATCGTGCTTATAGTTATCATTAACGCTGCGCTGGGATTTATTCAGGAATACCGCTGTGAAAAAACTCTGGAAAAGCTTGAAAATATGACCGCTCCCCACCGCCATGGTATATCGTGACGGCAGGCTTGTGAAAATTCCTGCGTCGGAGGTCGTGGCAGGAGATGTTTTTACTCTCGAAGCAGGTGACAGAGTGCCTTGCGACGGGTACATAAACTCATCAAGGGGCGTTATCATGCGACGAATCTGCACTCACTGGCGAAGCTGTGCCTGCGGTAAAGAAATGCCGTACATCTGAGATAGATTTTACCGCTTTGAATAAGGATTACATGGTATACATGGGGAACGGTGGTAACAAAGGGCGTTGGCGAGGTCACGGCGGTGGCAACTGGTGAGCGAAGCCAAATGGGCAGGGTTTCAACCATGCTTGATGAGATAAAAGAGCCTGAAACTCCATTGCAAAAGAAACTCGGAGAGCTTGGCAGAACTCTTGCTATCATCTGCCTTGCAGTGTGCGTGGTAGTCTTTATTGCAGGCGTACTAAGGGGCGAGCCTGTTCTCAATATGGCAATGACAGGAATAACCATAGCCATTGCCGCAATACCTGAAGGCTTGCCTGCCACTGTGACTATAGCGCTTGCCCTTGCGGTCAGAAAAATGCTCAAGCGTCAATCACTTGTACACAGGCTTCATTCAGTGGAAACGCTCGGCTGTGCCACTGTTATCTGCACCTGACAAGACAGCCACTGTGACAATGAACCAAATGACAGTCACTGACATTTTCACCTGCACCGAGAAAAGCCGTGCTTACGGCGTAACAAAAGAGCAAAGCTTTGATGACAAAAGCCCCTCAAAGCATGGGAAAGCCCCTGACCTTGGCAGGATACTTTTTGTGGGCGCAGCCTGCAACAACGCAAGGCTCTGCCCGCCTGAAAAGATAAAAAGCGTGACAGGGGCGGCAGGCAAAGCGAGCTTTGTGCAGAGGGCGACCCTACAGAAACAGCTATACTCATAGCCTGCGCAAACTCAGGTATAAACGTCAGCTCCCTTGGTTACAGACGAACTGACGAGCTTCCATTTGAAAGTGAAACACGCTCCATGACGGTAATATGCGCTGACGAAAAGGGGGTTACAACGGCATTCAGGAAAGGCGCTTTTGACGTTATCATAAAAAGAATGCAGCCACGTTTTTTCTGACAGCGGCGAGCTTTTGACATTTGGCGGAGCAATGAGAAAAACAGGCTTTTTACAAGTGCGATGAATACGCTTCAAAAGGTCTGCGTGTGATAGCATTTTTCACAGCAGGTGGACGGGGAATGGGCTTTTTCTTGGACTAATGGCAATGAAAGACCCTCTCAGGGCTGAAGCCGCAAAGGCTGTGGCGGAATGTCAGCGTGCAGGCATAAAGACAGTTATGATAACAGGCGACCACAAGCTCACCGCTCAGGCTATTGCAAAAAGAAGCCGGCATTATGAAAGCAGGCTCTATCGCTTTGACAGGCGACGAGCTTGACAGAATGGACGACAAACAGCTTGACGAGGTAATAGAAAACTGCCGTGTGTTCGCAAGGGTGACACCTGAACACAAGCTCAGGATAGTAAAGGCATTCAAAAGCCGTGGGCACGTTTGTGCAATGACAGGCGACGGGGTAAACGACGCACCTGCTATAAAAAGAAGCCGACATAGGTGTATCAATGGGAATATCAGGCACAGAGGTCACAAAGCAGGCGGCTGACGTGATACTTCTTGACGATAATTTTGCCACCCTTGTGAACTCCGTTGAGGAGGGCAGGACCATATATCAGAACATAAGAAAATTCGTGCGCTACCTTATTTCCTGCAAATAACATAGGCGAGGTCATAACAATGCTCGGTGGAATTTTAATGGGGCTTCCAATGGTACTGCTTCCAGCGCAGATACTTCTTGTAAACCTTGTTACAGACAGCCTGCCTGCAATTGCGCTGGGGCTTGAGCCTGCGGAAAGCTCGGTAATGAAAAAGCCCCCTAGAAAAAGAGGACGACAGCTTTTTCAGCGGCGGACTTATGTGGCATATCGTCATAAGAGGGCTTCTTATCGGTATCTGCACCCTTGCAAGCTTCACTGTTCTGCTCACTAACACCCATTCTCTCGGCACTGCAAGGACAGGTGCGCTTATAACCCTTGTGCTTAGTCAGCTTATCCATGTGTTTGAATGTAAATCGGAAGAAAAGACGCTTTCACTGTGCCTTATCTTTTCAAACCCATTCCTGCTTTTTCTCTGTATTCATATCAGCGGCAGCGCTTTGTTTGCAGGCATATGGCTCCCCTGTTCTGCAAAAGGTATTTTTTTCACAGCCGTTCCGAGAGCCTTGAGAGTTTCTTGTGGCGACGGCAGCGGCGGCTATCGTGCCTGTTGGTGCAGGAATAATACCAAAGCTTTTTACGGGCAAAAATCTCCTGACGTAACAGTGAACGCCCCGCAGGGATAGCAAAAAAGACCGACAGGGCAAAGCTTTGTCGGTCTAATTTTTTAATCCATATTTTTTATCCAGCCTTTTAAATATCCTGCCAAAAGGTTTTGATAAAACCAGCAGGAAGAACACGTTGGAAACTGCGTACATAAGGGTAAAAAGCTGACGAGCCAACAAGGGCAAGGTATCTGCTGAGAATAAAGGCGTTATCAGCCCACAGACAGCTCCACAAGTCCATGATAAGAGAGAACGCCGTTCCTGAGATTATGCCGAAGGTCACAAGGAGTGGCTTGCTTTTTATAAGCTTATCAGCCAACATTCCTGCAAAATATCCGGTCAGACCCCAAACCAGCATTTGAAAAGGCGTCCACGCACCCTGTCCGAAATAGAAGTTTGGAGATAAGGGCTGTCATTGCGCCTGTCATAAAGCCCGATTCTCTTCACATATAAAGGGCGGTTATGATAACGATTGCGGTACAGGGCTTAAAGCCCGGCAGAAAGCTGAAAACTATCCTGCCGAAAACGGACAATGCGGTCATGGCGGCTATTATCACAAGCTGTGTACTGTCGGAGTGCTTTTTCTCAAAGTGGAGAAAATAGCCTGCCACGGTAAGAATGGCAAGTGCTGCGGTGACGAAAGAATAGAAGCGTTCTCTGAAAAACATTATACCGCCAAAGCACACAAGGGGTATGACAAGAAGATAGATAAGCCCTGACACAAGTTTTTTACTGCTCATATTGACCTCTTTTCACCATTGCGAGCCGTTCTCTTACGGCTGTTGACGTCACCGCACCACTGAAAAAGCCCCTTGTGAGCCTTGCGGCGGCGGTGGTGTAAAAGCGATTTTGGGAGAAAAACTCCACGGCATTATCCTCGGCGACTATCTTTCCGTCAAAAAAAGAAGTCCGCACCTGTCGCAGTATTGTGCGGCAAATTCAAGGTCATGAGTCACGAGAAGTATCGTCCTGCCCTCGTCTTTTAGGTCCAAAAGAATATCACCAAGAGCCTTTTTAGCGAAACTGTCCATGCCCTTTGTACACTCGTCGAGGACTATTATTTTCGGGTCAGCAAGAAGAATTTTTCCAAAAGCACATTTCTGTATCTCGCCGCCGCTGAGATCCCAAGGGTGGCGGTCAAGGAGATGTTCTATGCCCATGCGCTGTGAAACATTTTCCACTGTGACTTTGTCACCGCTTTGCAACAGATCCTCACGGACGCTTTCTTTTACAAACATTGTCACAGGCTCTTGTGGCAAAAATGCAAGCATTTCACGGAAAAGCGAGCCGTTTTTATAGGCTTTCTGCTTTTTGCCAAAAAGGGATACAGCACCCATATAAGGCTTGCTAAGTCCGCATATCACACGCAGGAGCGTTGATTTTCCACCGCCGTTCGAGCCTAAAAGCCCATAGCACTCCCCTTTTCTGACGGAAAGATCACAGCCTTTGAGGATATCGGGGGGGGGAGTTTTTTCATATCTCTGCCACAGATTTTTGCACTGCAGGGCATAAGGCTCAGCACGTTCTGTATCAGTGACAGCCTGCTTTGGAATATCCGTCACGCCAAGCTTTTCAAGCTTCGCCCTGCCTTGTCTTACATTGAGGGGCAGGTCGTCGCAAAGCCTTGCGAACGCCTTGGCGGTTTCGGGAAGAAAGCCCTCCAGAGCGTTCTCCACAAAATATTTTGCAGTCAAGGCAGGCGTACCGAAAAAAACTCGGTTTTGCCCTTTGCAAGATACAAAATTTTGTCGCAGGAGTCAAAAAGCTCCTCGGGGTCATGCTCGGCAATGATGACAGTCACGCCCATTTCTTTGTTAAGGCGGTCTAAAATGCCAAGAAGCTCCCTTGCGGCAACGGGGTCGAGCTGTGCGGTAGGCTCATCAAGAAGCAGGATATCAGGGTCTGTGGCCATGACGGAACGCAGAGCTACGAGCTGTTTCTGACCGCCCGAAAGTGTGGAGATATCCCTGTCATAGAGCGGCTCGATACCGAAAAAAGCCGCCATTTCACCAACACGGCTTTGTATCTCACCACTTTTTCACACCAAAGCTTTCAAGCCCGAAAGCAAGCTCAGCCGATACTTTGTCGCATACCGTCTGGCTGTCAGGGCTTTGCATTACAAAGCCTATCTTTTTCGGCACTTTCTCTATCAGAAAGCTCGCTTCTGTCCTTGCCCATAAGGGTGATGTCCCCCGAAAGCTCTCCCCTTGGGGAAAGCTCTCTTTCAGAAGCCTGAGCAAAGTAGATTTTCCGCTTCCCGAAGCACCGCAGAGCATTATTTTTTCGCCTTTTTTTTCACTGAAAAGTGCAGTCAGAAATGGCATAGTCCGTGCTTTCGTTATATGTGAAAGCTACATTTTCGCAAGACAATATTTCCATTTTATGCTCTCCTTTACTTCAAGAATAAATGGGAAAACGCATAGTAATGCGAACATTCCCACAGGCAAAACGTTGTTTTCAAGCTTTATCACAGGGTAAAAAGCGGCGGACAGCTCGCCCCTTGCGGAAAATATCTGCACCAATGCAAAGATAACTACAAAAGCCGCCACAAAAATGCCGTCCCATGCTCTGAACTTGAACGAATGTGCAAAGCTTCGTTTCTGGATACCATAGCCACGGGCTTTCATTGAAGCGGCTGTGTCCGCTCCCTTTCAAGCGTGCCTGCACAAAGGGCTGTGAACACTGTGCAGTCTTTTTTCAGGCGGTCAAAACGGCTGTCGGAGATGTTCGCACCAGAGCAGTTCAAAAGCGTCCAAAAGCTGTCTGTGAAGCCTTTTGAGCTTTGGGATAAAGCCCATTGTCATTGTTATCACAAGGGCGGCTTTGGGCGTTTTTCGGCCAAAAATGTATAGGAGCTTTTCCCTTGTAAGCACCTTTCCAAGAGCTTTTGCAACCACATTATCACAGCGGTGAGGGATAGTCCAGCGGTCGCCATAAAAAAGGGCTTCCTTTGTGTAAGCCTTGCCGTTTACGAAAAACAGCGGCGTTACGCCCTTATGTGAAAAAAGTGGATTTGTGACAGTCAAAACGGCGGTAAGAAAGATGTAGAAAGCAAGGTCTGATGCGGTCTGTCTACAGCTTTGAGTTATGGCACAGAACAGGAACGCTCCCACTGCCGAGCATATACCAACGGCTGGTGAAAAGCAGAACATTGTCACCGCAAGCACAGCCGCAAAATACACAAGGGCGGTCAAAGGGTGAAAAGCTGACAACCTCATTTCACCGCCTCCTTTGTGTAGTCGCAAACGTAGTAAACTCCACGCTGTCACCGTCATTGAGGACATACTGTGAACAGCCCTTATCGGGGCTTTCGCCATTTACCGTATAGGTCCACCCTGAGGACGGACCGCAGGAAAACTCGTAGATATTGTTTATGCCACGGACATACACAGTGTTGTAAATATTATCCTCTGAGCCTTGATAATCAAGGGGGTATCTTCCCGCACCTTTGTAGCTTTTTCCAACAGATCAAAGGCGGTGTCGCCCTCACGGAGGACATATTTTTCCGCAGGCATAACAATGCCGTCTGAGGGAACATAGCACTCGTCACGGAGATTTTTGTCAAGCATATCGTAATTATCCAAAAAAATATCAGAGCAATCCACTGTCAGAGTGACAGTGTGAGCGGCATTTGCAGTATCGTCGCTGTGCAGGCTGTAATACTCGTCAACGGACTGAATATCAACTCCCTTTATGACCGCTGCCGCTGCTAAAATTATGACTATGAGCAGAGCGATATCCTTTTTTCACTTTTCTGCTCCCTCCTGAACTTTGAGCTTTTTGGCTTTCTTTGCCGAAACTGCAAAGTTTTTCACTATATGCATTTCCTGTGGGAAATCTCGAGCCTTGAAAATCTCGCCTTTTCGTATATTTTCTCGCACTCTGCGAAGATTTCCGCCATATCAGCGCCAAAGGTCTTTTATGCTCTCTCGGAAAGCTCTCTTGGCGTATGGTCTGAGAAATTCCTGCCGCAAAGCTTTTTTCTGCCTGCAAAGAACAGCTTCTCCACCTTTTTGCTGTCAGGCAGAGCGGCAAACTTTCTTTTTTCTTACCAAAGCTATTATTGCCACAATAAGGCAGAGTATAAGTATTACCGCACCTATAACGATATATACCGCATAGCTTTTCTCCGCAGGTTTAGTCTTGTTCTCCTCAAAGATCTCTTCCCCTTTGGTTTGTCCTCGTCCTCGGGAGCAGGGCTTCGCCGCCTTGGTTGGTGGGCTTTGCTTTTTACAGAGCTGTCGTCAGTTTTTATCATGCCAACATAATCGGGGCAGACCTCGAAAGGCTGCCAGCCTATGCCGTCTTTGTAATACTCCGCCCAATAGTGGAGCTGTTTTGAAGTGACGGTCAGGGCTGAGTTATCTGTAAGGCCTTTGGTCATATCTTCGATGTGATAAAATATCCTCTGCAAAGCCTGGCAGGAACGCCCTTTGCACGGAAGATCTTCACAACAGCGGCAGCAAAATCCTCCTCGCCCCCACGGCAAGTTACCTCAAGCATATCTGCAAAAAGAGCTTTCGCCCCCATAGGTCTTTGACCTGTCAAGCACTGCGTCTGACACAAAAAAGCTTAGCATATCAGACCGCAGTTTACCCTGAGAACCTTGCAGATCAAAAATGGTTTGCGGCAAGCTGTTTGTCCTCGGCTGATATGTCAAGGCAGGTGGAATAAACATATTCACGATAACCCTTTTCTGCGGCAAGATAATCCGCAGGCTCAGAAGTGCGCAGGGTATCAAATGTGCCAAAAGGCTTTGTGAGATAGCCTTCCGACACCGCAAGCCTGTAATAGCTTTTGGTGTTCTCAAAGCTTCCGCCTATTATCTTTGGGTCGGAAAAAGCTTCTCTGCGGCGGTCATACCATAGGTATAAAGGGGCTTTCCGCCATTTTTTTGATGTTTACTGTAACATTGCCGCTGTCGGATATACCAAGGGCATTGTCAAGGGAAGAAGTCTGAAAAGCAGGGGAAAAATCAAGCTTATCAAGCCAATAGAACTCGTCTGAGTAGGCATATTTCTCCTCACCGCTAAGCTCCCCCACACGCCGTTAGTTTCTTTCTCAAAACGGCTCTCCAGAAGATACAATGGCTGTGGGTGCTCCATTATGATCTCATACTCACTTTTCGTATTAAAGCGATCGGCAAATGCAAAGTTGGAAAGCTTATCAAAAAGCCCTGTCAGGCAGGCTATAAGCACTGCGCAAAATGCTGTAATAAAAGTATAAGCAAAAGGGCTTCAAATCGCCTTTTATGCTGCCGGAAAACGTCAATGCAAGGATACCTAACGCAACTTCTGCAGTGGCATAGTACAGAGGGATATCAATAAAGATACCTGCGCACAAAAACAGCGCAAGCATTGCCACTGTAAAAACTCTGCTGTCAAGACGGCTGAAAAATGCTCTGCACTGTGGAAACTATCACTGCACCCACGCAAAGAAAGCGCAAGGGTCTGAGCTTTTTTCCACAAGCATTTCCACTACTCCTGCGCTTTTACCGTGGGCGATCAAGACGCAGTTCAAAAAAGCCCTGCAAGGCTTGTTAAAAACTTCTTGTGGAATATCACCGCCGACAATAGTGCGGTGAAAAAATGGTATAGGCAAAGTCTTTTTTGATACCCCTGCAAGGGCTGTCAATATGCACACCTATCAGGACAAAGGCTCGCCAGCCCATACCAAGCGACAATGACAGCAGGAGCATTGTCACTGCACCAAAAAGGCTCTGCATGATATAAACACCCTTTGAAAAGTGCTTTTTCCACATAGCAAATACTTGCTGTCAAAATTGTCACCTCTTTTACTATTTTATCTCGATAACACGGCTTATGCCGCTTCTTTCAAACAGCTCTGAAAACTCCGTCAGTCGCTCTTTTCCCTGCTCAGGCTGTGAAGAAAAGAAGGCTGTCCAGAGCGACAGTGAAGCTGTCTGCGCTGTCGATATGCTCGAAAAACTTTTCTCTGCTGAGAAAAGCTGTAAAACGCCATGTAATGCCCTATACCACCGTCTGAAAGATACATTGAAAGGCTCAGTGCCTTTGCGGCAATGCAGTCATAATCCGCTGCGAGGACATTTCCGCCTGTTTCAACGTAGATACAAAGGCTGTCAGTAACAGGCTCGCCATATTCACGGACGTAGATATCGCCAAGTCTGAAAGACAGCTTCCAGTGCACCGATTTATAGCTGTCCCCTGACGATATTCTCTTATTCCAATAGGCTCACTGTGGTCAAAGCCCTCGTTTTCATTGCTGAAAAAGTCGCTTTCAAGGGCTTCCTTGAGCTTTGCTTCCTCGCTCTCATCTATCTCTGCTGCATCAGGCATTATGTTCACACTGCCCTTTATTTCGCACTGCGCCTTTTTTCCATGTCAGCCCTGTAAAGTCAAAGGCTCTAAGTGTCAGAAACTCTGCTTTTATCTTTCCGCAGGTGTCGCTTTTTACAGTGATATCCACCTGAGCAGGCTCTCTGCTAATGATAAAATGCACCTTTATGTCCTCGCACTGTCCTGTGAGCATATTTCTAAGCCGCAGTTTACCGCTGTATTCGCCGCAAGTTCCTGTGAAGATAAATTTAAGGCTCATGTCCTTATTTTTTCAAGCCTGTGCCGTCGCTTACCAGTGTTGCTGACAGCTTTTTCTTCGAGAATATATTTATACATACTGACAATACAAAAGCACTGCGCACAACCCAAGCACCGATATGCCAATGGGCTTTTCAGCACAAAAAGCAGTATGCCCAAAGCTGTGCAAAGACAGAAGCCTAGCCTCTTCATCTGCGTTTTTCCTCATTCTCAGGACATTTTACGCTTTTAAGTATCTCGTCAAGCACACTTTCTGCCGCAAGTCCTGATAGCCTGCCCTTTGCAGAAGTGATATCCTGTGGCTGCAAACATGGGCAAAAAAAAAATCTCTTACGTCCTGGGGAACGACATATTCTCTGCCCTTATAGCACGCCCACGCCTTTTGCTATCCTGCAAAGTGCCAAAGCACCTCTTGGGGATACGCCCAGAGAAATATTTTCATTATGCCTTGTGGCGTCGCAAAGGTCTGAGATGTAGTCATAAACGCTGTCGTCAACAAAAACAGCCTTTGCTTTTTTCTGCATTTCTATAAGCTTTTCAGCGGTGCAGACGGCTTTCACATCTGCCAGTGGGTCTGAACTGCTTCGGTCTGACATTATGCTTCGCATTGCCGCCTTGTCAGGATAGCCCATTGAAAGCTTTATCATAAATCTGTCAAGCTGTGAAACAGGCAGTGCCGCCGTGCCAACTGTGCCTGTAGGATTTTGTGTTGCTATCACTGCAAAAAGGCTCAGGCAGAGGATATGTTCTGCCGTCAACTGTGCAGGTCCGCTCCTCCATGACCTCAAAAGGGCAGATTGCGTCTTGCCTGAGGTTCTGTTTATTTCGTCTGCAAGAAGTATATTCGTCATTGCCGCACCGCTGTGAAAAGTAAAGCCCTGTGCCTGTCTGTCAAAAAGCCGTATAGCCTGTGATGTCGGAAGCCACAGTATCAGGGGTGAACTGTATCCTCTTTGTTTCAAGCCCCAAAGCCTTTGAAAACGCCACCGCAAGAGTAGTTTTTCCCACGCCCGGGACGTCCTCCATAAGCACATGACCCTGCGCCAAAATTGCGGCGAAACACCATATCCACCACTTCGTCCTTGCCGATTATGACCTTTTCACTTCATCTGTTATCTCACGCATTTTTTACCCTTCTTTCTTACCACTGTGAAAACTCCCACTGCACACAGCACCGCTGCCGCAGATATCACATACACTGTCACGTTTTTTATCCTCCGCCTCTTTTATTATCTCGTCAGCAGAAGTGACCTTTTTCCGCTCGCTTTCAGGAAGCTTTTTATCCTCTGCGGTCTTTTTCCAAAAACTCCTTTTTGTCTTTTCCAACACTATCAACAGGATAAAGCTCACGGCTTATGATACTGTTAAGGTCTGATATCTCACTGTAAAAAGCTCGTTTGCCTTGGCGTTCATTTCTTCAAGCTCTGATATTATCTTATCCCTGTCGGAAAGGCTCTCGTCAGCCTTTGCATGGACTAAAAAGCACAGCTGTAACAGTGCAGTCCCCCCGAAGTAACGCCGTTTTTTCTCAAGGCTTCAAGCTTGTTCCTGTCGCTTTTTGTAAAAAGCCTTTCTTGCCCTTTATATATTTCCGTTTTCTCGATACTGTATACACAGCCGTTTCCATGATCTGTCTGTGCAAGCTCCACTGTGAAAGCCCTGTCGCTCAAGGCCAGGCTGTATTTTTTTCTGCCGCATTTTCAAGCTCTGCACCGTATCTCACATATGTGCGTTCGTCACAATCAAGGTCATTGAAAAGCTTCAAGGCTTTTTCTGCGCTCTCCTCGTCTGAGATATCCGAAAGCCTGCCGTTTATGCCGTCAAGCTTTTTCACGCTGTAGAACTGAAAGCTCCTCTCTCATATCGTAAATACGTCGCATCGTAAGTTCAAACCGCTTTTTGTGCCGCAAGTGCGCAAAGCGCCTGCCCTGTGGCAAGCTCGTCAGAATCGCCGCCCTTTTCATGTGAAAATCCACCGTCGCTGTTCTGATAGGAAAGCAGGGCGGTCAAAAGGTCGGAACTTTTTTCACAAAACGGCTGTCAGCTTCGGGGTCTATACCAAGCGAGCAAAGTGCTATTACTACCTGCGAATCAGCTTCTGCGCTTCCGAAAGTACCAGAGCTGTCCTGCTTGCCGCTTAGATACTCCACCGCTTTGTCAACGCTTTTTCTAACATCGTCACGGGAAAAAATCATTGTAATATGGGGCGATCGCCTGCAAAGCCATTGCGGTGATGTCGATATCGCTTTCACCTTTTGACAGCGAAAAGCCACCATCGGTATTCTGCGAAGAAACTATCTCGTCAAGTATACGCTCTCTGTCAAACTCTGCACCCTCCGGGGTCTTGTAGCCCATTGTATCAAGGGTCAAAAGTGCAAATATCCAGCCGTTAAGGCCCTGTTTGCCTACGGAATTATTTTCATCTCTGCCGTAAACACCGCCTTTTACAAGGTCTATGCCCCCAAGGTCGGCAGGGTCGCCTCCCATTGCGGAGGCTGTTATAGCGCACCTCTGCCACTCGGTAGCGTTGTCGGTATCTGAAAGAGCTTTCACACGCTGAGAAAGCGCAGTGAGATAAGCCTCATAGTCCTCCTCAAAACCAAAGCGTGAAATGCCTATGGCAAGCCAATCGGAGCTTCCTATGCCTGCGTTTTGCAGAAAATCCCCCCGAAAAAATGCTGCTCGTCCTGAGAAATGCCCATTTTGTCACGCTGCCACTGACAGACCTTTTCTGCGCTTTCAGTTATCCTGTCCCTTTTATCTGCGTTATCTGCATTCACCGCAGGAACATTTGTCAGAAGCATTACTGTCCCTGCAAACACCGCCACTGATCTGCCAAGAAAACCTCTCGTTTTCAACAATATCCTCCTACCATGTTTTGTCATAGCTATCCTGTGAACCTGTTATATCTCTGCCGTAGGCAACTGTGAACGCAAGCCTAACAGTGTCGCCGTCGGTAAAGTTCACCTTGCCCATGCCGTATGCAGGCATATTGCCGTTTACAGTGTACACCCAGCCTGAGCCGTAGGTGTAGTCGAATTCTCCAAGGCTGTCGGCATACTGTGTGCCACTGTCTGCAATGCCATCATTTTTTTATAAGCTCCGCAAGCTCGCTGTTTACTGCTCCACCTGAAAACGCACCGCTTTTGTGTATTCGGCTTAGATATCTCTGATCGCCCTTGCCTGTAAAGTCACCTGTGAAGCCGTTTTGCTGGAGAAAACGTTCTATAACGTCAACGCCTGTGTCCCCCCGTATATTGCCACCTCTGAGCCTGCGGCAAGCTGTCCAAGCCCTATGGTATCGGCGTCAAAGCTCTATTGTTATAACGCCTGTCTGCTCGCCCTTTTGTGCGCTGACAGAATTTATGGTATAGGCATGATCCGCATATCTGCCCTCTGGGTCATACACCCTTATTTCAAGAAGATTTGCCCCGCCCGAAAGCTGGAGATAATAGGCTGAGTTCCTGTCCTGTGCAATACACTCAACAGAAAGTCCATTGAGCCAGACCTCGGTCTTGTCGGCATATATTCTTCCGCCCTTATAGTCCTGTGCGTTAAATCTGAGGGTGAAGCCAGAGCCTTTCACTGTCTGTCCGTTGGTGACGTTTATATACGTTATCTCAGGTCTTGTGGTATCGTCAGCAATGGGTACATAGGTGACAGTGAAATATCTGTCTATATTTTTGTCACCGTCTTTTGCATAAAGCCTTATACGGTTATCACCGCTTTGGAGGGTGCAGGTATAATTATCCCTGCCCGAAAGCTTTTTTGCCGTTTAGAATAACGCTTAGCTTTGCACTGCCGCTTTGACCTTTCATTCTCGCATAGAAGCTAAAATCAGCGTCATTTACAGTGTGGTCATAAAGGTCGGTATCGATTGAAAACTCCGCAGGAGTGTATTTTATCTTAAAGCTTTTTCAGCCTTTGAGCCGTCCTTTTCCGCAGAGAGAGTTATGGTATTCTCGCCCTCAGAAAGCTGTGCGGTAAAAGTTTCACCACCGGAAAGCTTTTCACCGTTGACTTTAACCGTCAAAGGTATTTTATCACTGCCGTAAAAAGCTGCGGCTGAAAATGTTATGCTTTCTGTGTCAGTATCCTTATCAGCAAGGTCGGTGTCAAAGGTTATCTCCTTTTTGTCAAAATAAACTGTATAGTCCTTATAAGCCCTTTTTCACCTGACCGCTTTTGTCGGTATAAGTGCAGGCAACACGGATAGTGTTTTTTCCTGCGTGAAGGGAAACGCTGCCCGAAAACTGATTTACAACGCTGTCGTTCACAGTGACCTGAACTTTCTGCACTGTGAGAGCTTTGTTTTTTATGTGTTATTGTGAACTTATAAAGTGGCTTTTTACACGCTCGCCCTCTTTTTATAGAGGTGGTGAAATATTCTGTGTCGGTGTTCTTTGTGACAGTTTCGGTCTTGCTGTCAGGCTTTTTCTTTACCTCGTCAGACTTATTTTCACCTTGGACATTTATGGTAACATTTGTGTTCTCGCCATTTGCTGTCGGGGAATTTCCGTCGATTTTGTCAGCCTGCGGAGAGCTTTCTGTTGTATCTGTATTGCTGTCGCTACTATCAGTGTTATCACTGTCATCTGCCTGTGAGCTGTCCATATCTGAGCTTTTCGTCCTTTGGCTGAGAGCTTGTTTCATAGCCCTCTCCGCCCTGTCCGTCCTCCTCCGCAAGGCTTTCAGACAATGCTGAAAACGGATTTTCAGGTGTCTTATAACTGCTCATATTATAAAAACGCATACACAAAAGCCGCTGCGATAAAAAACGCCGCTGCTGACAGCATTATTATTTGCCTGTTTTTTTGTGTATGCGTTTTCATAATATTCTCACTTTCATATCACAAAATGCCCGCCCCTGAAAATAGAGGGCGAGTATCCTGCAAAATAACTTATATTTTAATTGTCTTAATTTTTTACTTTCTCTTTCTTGAAACTGTAAGAGCTCCGCTGATAAGAAGTGCAAGACCTGCTACGCAAACGCCTGCTGTCGCACCTGTGTTAGGGGTTAGCCGCACCTGCGTTATTTGCTGTCTTTGATGAGCTGTCAGCCGCCTTTGATGTGTCAGCACTGCTTACAGACTCTGCGGCTGATGAAGTGGCAGAAGATGTATCCTCAGAGTTTGCAGAAGATACTGTGCTTTCGGAAGATACGTCAGATGAGCTTACAGAGCTTTCTGCTTCTGATGAAGAGCTTGGTGTCTTGAGTTCTTCAAGCTTTTCCTCTGCGGCCGTAAGAGCGTCAACATTGCCTACATATTCCTTAAGGTCGCCAAGAGCGTCATAAGCGACTTCTTGCTGCCCTTGATGTCATTCTCACTGTCAAGTGTTATCTCGCCAAGATCACTGATAAGCTTCTCAACAACAGCCTTTACGCTGTCATAATCCTCTGCTGCAAGAACTGTTACGTTGATAGTTGTTTCAACAGGTGAAACAGCAACGCCTGTTGTGTTTGCTGCACCCTCTTTTTGTCTTATCTCTGTACATACCATACTTGTATGTAACAGTAACGAAAATCATCGTCTGCTGTAAGAGCTGTATCGTCGATAGTCACATAATCTGTAACGTCTTTCTTCACACCGTTTTTGAGAACTGCGTAAACCTTCAAGTCGGAAGCGTCATAAGCTTCGCCCTCTTTGCATACTGTCTTAGCATTCTCGGTCACAAGCTTTTTCCACCTCTGAGCCGACAGCCATTATGTAGCCTGAATCGTTCTTGAAGTAGATAGTGCCGTTTTCGTCTGCAACAAGGTCAGCTATAGCGTACTGTGCCTGAGCACCCGTTGGTGTGAAAAGTGACGGAGCTGTTTTTTCTTTCCGTTTACTATCTGAGCGTCAAGAACTTCTGTTACGCCCTTTTTATCCTTTACATAGCGGATAGCGCCTGCTGATGCGTTCTCTGTGAAGTAAACATAGTTATAGCCGTTCTCATTCACAACGCCAAGACCTGATGTCTGTGGATAGCCCTTTGTTTCTGCCTTGTATGCTATCTCAAAGCTGTCAAGGTCGATAACTGCAATAGCACTGCCCTTTATAGTCGCCCCGGCCTGAGCCGTTTACGCCAACATAAGCTCTTCCGTTAAGAACTGTAGGAGTTGATGTGCTTGCGCCACCAAGTGCAATGCTGTCAAGCTTTGTGAAATTGCCCTCATCGTCTATTGTTGCCTTATAGAAATAGCCGCCGTTAGATGTGAAATAATAAGCGTCTGTATCCTTATCGTAAGAAATAGTGCTTCTTACTCCTCCGCCTACTGTATACTCAGTATCTATAACGCTTCCTGAGTTTTTTGTCAAGAGTAACTATTCTTGCAGGGTCGGTAGTGTTTGCCTTTGCATTTTCCATGCCGAGAACGACAAAATCATCAGTTGCATATGCGCCTGCCCAATAGAAACCGCTTTTGTTTGTGAATATCCACTTTGGTGACTTCTCTTCATCTGTTGTGTCAGGATCTTCGTCCTTAACGTCTATGCAAACATACTGATCGTTTTTTTCCTGAACCATAGTTGCAGAATCCTTTGTAGATACAGCCGTCATTATAGTAGATAGGGGCTTACAGACTGACCGCCCACGCTGTCCTTGTATACCCACAGCGACTCGAGGGTGTCAGCGTCAAATGCCTGAATTCCGCCGTTAAAGGCTGAGAATATCATGCCGTCTGCATAAGTAACAGGCTGGATAGCGTTGCTGGTTGTGCCTGCTCGCTGTCCAACTACTGAATCCACAACGCCCGTTTCCTTGTTCATTCTCATGAGCTTGTCGCCAGATGTATAAACGATATTATCTCCAACGATAGCCACAGGCGACGGGACCATCGTTCCAGCTTTTTCCTACCTTAGTTGCCCAGTTAAGCACTGCGTTATCCGCACTGTCAGGGAGGACTGATGTTGTTACGTTGTTGTTTGTTCCGTCTGAAACAAATGCGCTTACACACGCTCAGACTAAGAGCAGTCGCAAGAGCGAAGCTGGCTGTTCTCAAAATTTTCTTCTTCATTCTTTTTTCTGTCCTTTCGTTGATACACACTGTTCCGCCGTCAATGCACTTTTTATGAACACCCCGACCACAGCAAAAAATGCCTTTCCGCCGAAACGAAAAAGCATTCTATCCGCTTTACTGCCTGCACAGCGATAAAGCAGACCGTCATCTTCATCGCCCAAGACAGAAATAGTCAACGAAAACACAGCAGATACCTGACTTATGACAGCACACAAAAAGCCTGTCAAACACAGTAATGGCGGTTGTGCAGGATTTGGACCTGCTTCCCCTGACGGCAAGGCTTTTTGCCCTGACACGCTCTACTCAGCTAACAACTTTTCAAACTGTGCTTTCTTAATATTCACATCATGATAATTATACCATATCGCTATGGATTATTCAATAACCTTTTTACACCACTAATAAGTCCGATACAACGCCGTTTTTGTGGCATTTTCATAAACTCATAGCCTAAAACTTTATTGGATATAGTTTTTAGGCTATACCCTCAGTTTCTCCTCCAGCTCCGTGTCAGGCTTGACAGTGATAGTGTAGTTGTTTGTAAAAATAACCATGCCCGGCTTTGAGCCGTTTGGCTTTTTCACGTTTCTTATGAAAGTGTAGTCAACGTCCACCCTGGAGGAATTTCTTCCCTTTGAGTTGCAGGCGGCGATTATTGCCGCTTCCTCTATTGTCCTGTCAGGTGGCATTTCCCCGTCGCAGGTGACGATAACGTGGCTTCCTGTAATATCCTTGACGTGGGCCAAAGGTCAGTTTTTTCTCTGCTTCCTTGCAGGTGAGGCGGTCGTTCTGCTTATTGTTCCTGCCTACCCTCCTTATTTCATATCCGTCAGAAGAACGGTATCTTATAGGCGGCAGAGCCTTTGGAGGCTTGCCCTTGAACTTTGAGCGCTTTACATAGCCCCTCCTGAAAAAGCTCCTCACGAAGCTCGGCTATATCCCCCTCCGTCTGCGCCCTCGTTAGAGAATCGAAAACAGAATCCAGATACTTGACCTCCTGCTCGCCCTCTGCAATAAGCACAGTGAGCTTTTTCTCTGCGGTGTCGAGCTTTCTGTACTCCTTATAATACTTCTGAGCGTTCTGTGTTGGCGTAAGTCTTTTGTCAAGTGGTATCTTCACTGTAGGGCAGTTCTCGTCATAAAAGTCCTGCACCTCAGCATACGCCATGCCCTTTTCAAGTGCATAGAGATTTGAAGTGATAAGGTCACCGTAAATGCGGTATTTTTTTCCCTGTCCTTGCACTCTTTAAGCTCCTCACGCTGATTTTGCACACGCCTTTGAGTTCTCTCGGAGGTGTTTATAAGAAGCTTGAAAAAAGGTCGTTGGCTTTCTGCTTTATTCTTGAAAGAGAGTCCCTCTCCGCATAGAAATAGTCCAGAAGAACGCTTGGCGACTCGAAGCTTTTTGTCACCATGAGCGCACCATACTGCGTGATATCGCAGAAGCAAAAAATCTTTCAGATTGCCCTCTTTTGTTTTCAGCACTGTGTAGACGTTAGTGCCGTCATTTATGCTGTCACGGACTTTCGAGAAATAAAACCACAGCCTGTCCGCAGTGTCGCCGCTAAGCTGTTCGGCTGTTATCTCAGCACCCCTTGCCGCAAAGAACACAGCTTCCCTTGCGAACACTGGCGAAATGCCCTCCAGCGTTTTTTTCATTATTGCCTTTGAAAGCTCCGCCGTGGGGTTTTCGGCTATCTTTGCAAGAAATTCTTCTGTTTTGTACATTCCATAAGATTCAGCCTTTGCTCTCTTGGGGGCAAAGTATACTGCGCACCGGGAAGAACCATTCTCACTGATGACATTTCCTGTCCCACACGCTTTATGCTGTCTATTATCCTGCCGTCCTCACGATAGAGGATAAGATTTGAACGCCTGCCCATTATCTCCGCCGCAAGTGTGAGATTCACCCTGTCGCCCATTTCGTTGGTGGCTTCAAAGTCAAAAGAAAAGTATACGCTCAAAGCCGTCCTGCCTAATTGCAGTGAGTCTGCCCCCTGCAAGATGCTTTCTCATGAGCATACAGAACATAGGCGGTGTTTTCGGATTTTCTATATCCGCCGTTGTTATATGGACCCTTGCCGAGCCTGCACCTGTGCTGAACATAAGCTTCTGCGCACCCTCTTTAGTGCGGATAGTCATTATAAAAGCTCCTCTCGTGAAGGCTGGTGTATCTTATCCACCCTGCCATCAATAAGAGGGTCAAATTCTTTTTCTGAGCAAGCTCAGATAAATTCCGTCCAATGCCATTTTACTTACCTGCTTTTTTTTATATTACTTCAACTATATCCCTGTTGCTTACGGCTATCTCTTACTCTCAGATCGCTGAACTTGTTTTTCAGCTCGTTGGCGATAAATTCGCAGAAGATATTTTCCGTATAGAAATGACCTGCGTCTATAACAGAAACGCCCATATTCCCGCCGTCTATAAAAACATCATGCTTCACGTCCCCTGTCAAAAGCACCTGACAGCCCTTTTCTGCTGCATCAGCAAGGAACGAACCGCCTGAACCTGAGCACACTCCCACACGCCTTATCTCACGCTCGCCGCCGCTGAAACGGACTACTCTACAGCCAAGAACGTCCTTTGCTCTCTGTGCAAGCTCACGGACGTTCATGCCGTCACACTCGCAGACATATCCACAGCCAACGCCATTCTCTTCATGCAAAGCGCTCTCAGGTTCAAGACCCAGCATTTTGCAAAGCACGTCATTCATTCCGCCCTCTGCGGAGTCGAAATTTGTGTGCATGGAAAGAGCGTTCTTTCCTCCTGCCGCAAGTATCACAGCAGGATCGTTCGGCACGAGGGTCTTTTAGTCCTCTGAAAATAACAGGGTGGTGGGTGAGAACAAGGTCAAAGTCACGCTGACAGGCCTCTCTTGCCACCTCAGCGGTGCAATCCAGCGCCACCAGCACGCTCCTTACCTCTGCGGACATTTCTCCCACGTTAAGACCGCTGTTGTCATAGCCCTCCTGCAAGCGGTATGGGGCTAAATCCTCTATAAAACTATAAATATCATAAACTGTCGTCATTTTTGTCAGCTCCTTTTTGTGTGTCAAAGTCTGTCAAGCTCGCTCTGTGCAAGCTTAACGAGCCTTTCTCCCAGTTCCTTTTTGTCCTCAGACTTCATCATTCCGCTGCCTGCGACAAAAATTCTTTTGTGCCTGCCTTGCGATATACTCTTTCCCCTCGCCCTCAGGCTTAACAAAAAGCCGAACTGCAAATATCTGTCATCACATTCATAAGACGGAGTTTTGCCTGTATACACCGCCTGCATGACAGAATATGCAAAACAGCCCCTCTGTGCAGGCAAAGCTCTTTTTTTTCACCTCAAAGCCGTTGTCATAAAGCCACTTTCTAAGCACGTCCCATTTTGTCATAGGCTGTAAAACGAGGTTCACGCCGTTTTTCACCCACGGACATTTTTCAAGAAGCCTTGCAATAAGCTCACCGCCCATGCCCGCCATAACAACGTCCGTTATGCCCTCAGGCGGAACATTGTCAAGTCCGTCTGAAAGCACAGTTCCAATGCGGTCTAAAAGCCCCTCACGATTGATATGCTCCTCAGCCGACTTTAGCGGCATTGGTGCAACATCACAAGCTAGAGCCTTTTTGCACATATTTTCCTTTATCATAAAGCAGGGCAGATAGCCATGATCTGGCCCCACGTCGCATACAAAATCTCCTGTACAAAGCTTTGCACAGGTCACAAGTCTTTTTATCCAAAGCTGTCCTCCAAAGAAAAAAATCGCCGCTCGCCCCCTGAAAAGGCGGCTGGGCGGCGAAAAATAGTTCCAAACGCTTATTCTGCA
>VOFK01001540.1_pt1 | contig 34380 bp, 49 predicted proteins | sample 5384121 | NCBI WGS metagenome assembly VOFK01 (sample SAMN12384730, study PRJNA508395) | human gut metagenome | isolation source: healthy gut J | host: Homo sapiens | reverse complement strand
TCTTCTTTATTTTATAAAAACATAAGTTATTCAAAAAGTTATTATTCCTATGGATAAGAATGATAATTGTTTATTATCAAAAGAAAATATTGACTATAAAAATAATAACAATACAGTTAATATTTATAAATTTGGAAGCTATGTGGCTTAAGGAGTTAATATGAAAGAAAGTTTTTTCCAATTTCAAGATCCTGTTTTATTAAAAATGAATTATAACGAAAATGAAAATTTTAATATACAAGAATTCAAAAAATGAAAATGGATTTTGAAGTATTTGTAAATAAAAAATAAGGACTTTTCTGCATTTGTTTCTTTAGAATTAGAAATTGGTAATGAAGAAAATAACCCTTTTATATTAATATAAAAAATGGGTTCTAAATTTACATGGATCGATGATGTTCCAGACAAAATGATAAATGAATTATTACATGTTAATGCCCCTGTACTATTAACAGGATATATAAGACGTATAATATCACTAATTACATCTTCTTCAAGGTTTCCTACTTTTTATCTACCATTTATTGATTTTACAAATGAATTAGAGCATGAAAAAAAAACCTCAGACACTTAAGTCCGAGGGACTTTTTTACTTATAAATAAAAAACCCGTCAGGAAATTCTCCTAACGGGCTTAACTGTGTATTTCTGCGGCATAATTATTTCAACAAATTAATTATACCACACTTTTTTTGAATTATCAATATAAATCAATAATTTGTTATGATAAGTTCCTTATATGTACCGCTAGAAAGATTATTCTGTCTTTCAACAGCAGTCGTAATATTGTAGTCCTTGTACAATTCACGTATATACTCATCGTCATTATAAGAGAGAATAAAACGTCCTTTAACATTACTTAAAGAGTTCTTTTAAGCGTTCGTGATCACTGTCGGAAAATGGCACATCATAGTATTTTTTCTTTAGTATTGCGATACGGCGGATCGCAATAGAAAAGTGCATTCGGACGGTCATAAACCTTTATCAAATCTTCAAAATCCTTATTTTCAATAACAACTCCTGCACCAGATTTAAGACGTTCTTCAATTTCAGTTAAATACTCAGGATAAAATGTTTTGCATTAGTTTTACTTCCATAAGAACTTTGAATTTTGCTCCATAACTCAGCCTTAATTTGAACATAAAACATCGCTGCTCTTTGGATATCGGTCATACCTCTGACATTTATCTGCGCCTTTATATCGTCAAAAATCTCTCTGGCATTAATATAACCTGATATTTCACGTTGTAATTCTCCGCAGTGAAAACGAGCGCACCTGAATAAATTTACTAATTGACCGTTTATATCGTTATATACCTCAAGCGGAGCATGTTTGTCCTTGGCAAAAAGCACAGAACCGCCGCCTCCGAATACTTCAATGTATCTGCCGAAGCTATCCGGAAACATTGATACAATTTTCTTTTGCAAGAAGACTCTTGCCGCCAACCCATGGAATAAAGCTTTTCATATAAATACCTCCAAAAACTATTTCACTTTATTTTCGATTTCGGTATGTAAGCGCTTAATGAAGTTTTCCCCTGCAATACCGTTCTGTTGGTAACCCCACTGCCCTAGAAGATAGTTTACTGCTTTCAGTGTACCAGTACCGAAAGACTTATTTTTGTCCATACCGTATTGTTGATACCTATTGTTTTAGCTGTCAACAGTAATTCTTTCAGCGATAGCACACCAATAGTCTTATCGCCTTTTTTATAGCCTGTCTTGTCCAGTATAGGCTTTGCAGGACTTGCTTGCTGTAGAAATACCCAACGTCTTTAAAATACCTTTAGCGTATGCCTCAGCAAGCTTTTTGTAATTGGACTTGATGAAATCAGCGTCCTTTTTACTGTCAACAAAGCCGCCCTCTAAAAGTACTGCTGGGGCTGCCGTTTCTCTGATAATCGCAAAATAGTCCGTACCGCCATTACCGAGTTTAGTCTTAACACCTCTGCTTGACATGATTTTCTTTACTTCTGTATTAATATTGTTTGCCAACGTCTTTGACGTGCCTCCCACGCGGCTGTAATATACCTCAAAGCCTTGTCCGCCGCCTGCATTGAAATGAATATCCACCACCAAATCAGGAGCATATTTATTACACATTGCGACTTTACTGTCCATATCCGTATCAATATCCTGAGTACGTGACAGCTTAAAATCAACTCCATATTTACTTAAAATTTCAGACAGTGCAAAGGCTGTTTTCAGTGTATACTCTTTTTCGACTATATACTTAACCGCTCCGCTGTCTGTTCCGCCCTGCCCTACTCCTATAAATACTTTTTTTACTCATAATAATTACCTCATTTCTTAAATTTAGATATAAAAAATACACCCTGTAAAAACAGAGCGCATATATATTAATTTTATTTAAAGTACTTTAACATTTGCAGAAGATAATCGCTTTCGATATCTGTTTCATCTTTGTCTAAGAACCTTTTGTCAAAGATAACAAATCCGTTACTTTTTATAAAAATCAACAAGATCAGGAATATCTTCACATTCAAGGTATACAACTTTCCTGCCTAGAATTTGCTGAGTTATTTTCACATCTTCAATCGCCATTCCCAATAATTCATCACCGGTTATTAAACAATTGTAATTATTATTAAAATTCTTTCCCCAATTGAGCTATGAGCGGAGCAGGAATCATATATCTTTTATATATCTGAATTATATGTAGCAAACTGTTTTAACCTTTTCTTCAAAGATTTAGGTACCGCTTGATTTTCCACAATTAAGGTTTTCTGTGCCAACGCATAGTATCCTATTAGTACCCATGTTCCTTTGTATGAAGCATATATAAGTTGAGTTGCTGACCATCTATGTTTTTCAAACTCAACGGCTTTATTTTTTATTAAAATTTTCAACATCCTTATTTTTAGGGCAGAAAAAATCGGAAAGAATATTTTTTACCTTATCCTCTCCGACTTCATCCAACATTTTTCTTAACGATACTTTTAAAAAATCCTGTCATGTTAATTTAATCCCCAAATATTTTTTTTTAATATCCTCTGAACTTGCTACCCTTATACCTCTAGAATATTCAATTTTTTTTGCCTTTTTTTTTTGAAGCATTTTCTAGAGCATTTACTAAGGAGGTACTAGTTTTACGACTTTTTATATTTATATTTTTTAATATACTTTTTGTAGCCAATTTTTACCCCTCCTTTATAAAAAACTAAAAAAAAACTCTGTTAAAGATATCTTTAATAACATTATAACACATAAATCACAATCATTATAATTCGCATATTGCACAATTTTTTATTTTTTTTATTTGTTTAGTATGCACAAATATATCAGCTATATTTTAATGTTTATGGGCATACCTGAAACGGTAGGCGGTCAATCCTGCTCCCGGAAGGGGAGTGATTTACTATGAATAATTTTGTTACATGGAGTGAATTACTCCAGTTTGCATCTGTCTTTATAGCATTTGCAACATTTATGTACGCAATTTTTTTCATAAAATAACCGCCCTGCTTGCCATTAGGACGACTATTTTAAATAGCTAAACTACTGGGAGCGACCGTCTATCGGTATGCCCCTTTTTTATTATTATACATCAATTGTGGAAATATGTCAACTGTTTTCTATTAAGATTATAGTTCTATATCTTCGACTTTTGCTCTTTCCTCTAACACGATTATATAATTTTCCATATAAACAAGCTGCGTAAAAAGTAATTCATATGTACAATTAGGTTTAAATGGGAGCGTATTATTTTTATATTTTTTAAGCATAGTTTTTAGCCCATTTGCTCTAATTTTCAGCTGATAATATTCTGCCCTAAATCTGTCTTTAAAATCATTACTTTTCATCAACAATGCAGTATCATACAGCGGATTTTTCACCGATTTCGCTATATGCCTCTTCAAATGCTTGTTTAGGTGACCATGAAATATAATCATTAGAATATTTTACAATGTATCCCTCGTCTTCTGGATTTTCATCAGCTGGTATAGTCCAGCCACGATATTTATTGTAATCTCCTCTTGTCATAGGTTCTGCTTCTATTCTTTTTCGTTCCAATATAATTTTTCATAATTAATTACCCTCCTTCAAATTCATAACCGCCGCCATACCTGCTGATATTGCAGAAATGCAAAGTCCCAGAACAGCGGATTTTACAGTCAGATCAGTCGCGGCGATATTTACCACTATGTAGCCGACTGCTGTCTGTAAAAAATGTTCTCAATGCTCTTTTCACATACGGTTTCTTTAAAAAATTACTCATGTTCATTCTTCCTTTCCAAATCGTCAATTCTGTGATTTGCGACTTTTATCTGCTCCTCTACAACCGGCATTCGCCTTGCAAAATTATTGTGCTCCGCAACCTTGTTTTCCCAACTGTAAAAGCCGATAATTTGTCATTTTTGACGATACCAATACGCCTCCAAGAGAACCGCAGAGAGTACCGATCAATGCAATCAAGGCTACTATTATTTCCGTCATAAGTTACACCTCCTAAGAATATAAAGATAACGACCGCCTTTCGGGCAAAGGCGATTGACATTGAGTAAGTTTAAGACTAAAATTGAATAGATTTTAAAGATGTTTCCGTAGCTCAGTTGGATAGAGCGACCGCCTCCTAAGCGGTAGGTCGGGTGTTCGAATCACCTCGGGAACGCCAAAAACTCCGCCGGAAAACCCAGTAAAATCAAAGGGTTTCCGGCGTTTTTTCATTTTTACGGAAAAAAGTGAAAAATCGTAAAATTCACAGATTTTCATTAGCAAAATCTCCGTCAGCTAATGGAAATTAGGACGAATGTCGTCCGCCTTTCAGGTGAACGACTTGCTAATAAAAATTAGCAGGATTTTCGCTATTTTGCTAATGAAAATGCCCTCTCTGCTAATGGCAGAAAAATTCGAGCAAAATTCCTGCTAATGAATAAGGCGTTCGTTACCCTGTTAATTCGTTCATTTAGGGGTGGTCAAGCGACAATCGCACACTACTTCTATGCCATTTCTTATTATATAATTGCGGTAACAGGAGGTGGTTGCTGTGAAAGAACAAAAATATCATTTATACCTTTCCAAGGACGAATACAGCGAAGTGCTTTGCAATCACTTATCCGTTTGAAGAACAGCCTGATAGCACAAGGCAGATACACGGACGCAAAGAGATGATATTCTTTTGCAAGGTGCTTTCAGCCAAGAAAAGAAAGTTCAAAATCAAATATTTCTGAACACGAAAAGAGACCGCCTACACTTTTTGTAAGCGGTCTTTGCTAATTTAGAGTAAGTTAGACAAACTGGAATTTATTAGGCAAACAGAATAAGTGCAACACCTGTGATAAGCAGAACTATACCAACAACAAACTCTATCATTCCCACTTTCTTTGCGTATTCTTCTTTTTCTTCCGACCGGCTTTGAAATCCGCCTCAAAACCGTTGATAAGATTGTATTTCTTTTTAAAGTAAATGAAGTATCCAAACAGAAGGAATGCCAATCCCAGAACTACAGCCAATACCTTTAGGAATATCATATAAACACCTCCACAAAAAATTCAAATTTGTCTTTCTCTTAATTTCCTATTATACACCAAAATTATGAATATTTCTACCCGCCGTCTATTGACCTCAATTAAGAGGAAAGTAGGTGGCTTTTTTTGTTAGCAAAAAATTTTCAAGAAATTTTGAAAAAACACCCCCAAAAACGCTCTCCCATTTCAAACAAGTGAAGGGGTTAATTCCGAGCCACGAAAAAGGTCAGCCCTTTCACTTGTATTTTGACAACTGAATAAACCATTCACTAAGACTTTAATTCTGATGATTTTAGCCACCTTATCGGGTACGCCGTGACTTCTGCATTGCAGAATAGCGAGAACTCCTGGTATAGGTAACAGGTTGCCCCTGTTACGGCGATGACAGTCAGAAGGATAATGATACTTCTCTACGGAGCTGGCGGAGTACCCGGCAGAGGTGAAATTCTATGATACAGATTAGCAGTCTGTTCCTTAGTGACTTCCCGTGAGCTTATTGCTCGGCAAGGGGTGTTGAGAACAAATATTGCCCGACCGGTTAGGAAATGAGCCGGTCAAGTACATAGCCATACTGCGATGGCTATGAATTTCACGAAAGGAGGACGCACAAAGTGTCGAACTGCAAAACGATTGCGATATGCAATCAAAAAGGCGGAGTTGGAAAGACGACCACTACGGTAAACCTCGGCGTCGGTCTTGCAATGCAGGGTAAGAAAGTCCTTTGCTCATAGACGCAGACCCACAAGGCGACTTGACCACTTGTCTCGGTTGGCAGGATACGAAGACAACTTGGGTATCACGCTTGCAACGAAACTCACAGATGTCATAAATGAAACGATGAATGCCCCTACGGTCGGTATTCTGCACCACGACGAAGGTGTTGACCTTATTCCGGCAAACCTTGAGCTTTCAGCAATGGAGTTTAACCTTGTCAACGCAATGAGCAGAGAGACGGCATTGAGAAACTATCTCAGCGAAGTGAAGGAGAAATACGACTATATCTTAATAGATTGTATGCCTTCCCTCGGAATGGTAACAATCAATGCTCTATCTGCGGCAGACAGCGTAATAATTCCTGTTCAGGCTCAGTATTTACCGGCTAAGGGTATGACGCAACTTGTGCAGACCATTTCACGAGTAAAGAAGCGTATCAATCCAAACTTAAAGATTGACGGTATGCTTCTCACTTTGGTGGATAGCCGTACCAACCTCGCCAAAAGCACGGTAGAAGCTCTGAGAGAGAACTTCGGTAGTCAAATCAAGATGTATCGAACATATATCCCGATTGCCGTAAAAGCCGCAGAAACTTCTTCCAAAGGAAAGAGCATTTTTGCCTATGAACCGAACAGTACGGTGTCAAAGAGCGTATGCCGAATTTACAAAGGAGGTGTTAGCCGATGGCAGGAAGAAAGAGCGACTTCACTCTCACGAAGCTCGATGACTTGTTCTCAACACAGGAGCAGAGAGATGAGGAAAAAACTTTCAAAAATCCGAGATATTCCCTTGACTGAGATTGACGATTTCCCCGACCACCCTTTTTAAGGTGCGTGATGACGAGGATATGGCACAGCTCATTGAGAGTATTAAGGAACGAGGGGTAATCACTCCGGCGACGGTAAGGCAGAAAGAGGACGGCAGATACGAACTCATATCGGGACACAGACGAAAGCGAGCCTGTGAGCTTGCCGGGTTTGATACTCTCCGTTGTGAGGTCGTTGAACTGAACCGAGACGAAGCCACGATTTTAATGGTTGAGAGCAACTACCAAAGGTCGCAGATACTTCCCTCGGAAAAAGCCTATGCCTACAAAATGCGTTTGGAAGCATTGAGCAGACAAGGCAAAGAACAGACCTAACTTCCGACCCAGTGGGTTGGAAGTCAAGCGGAAAAAAAAACAGCACAACTAATTGGAGAGCAGTCGGGTGACAGTCAAACCCAAGTTCGCAGATATATTCGCCTTACAAACCTTGTTCCCGAACTTTTGGATTATGTGGACGAGGGGCGAATTAAAATGCGACCGGCGGTTGAATTGTCTTTTCTCGATGAGGACAGTCAGCGTGATGTGGTTGATGAAATCGACCTGAACGACGCAACCCCGTCCCACGACCAAACAATCCGTATGCGAAAGTTCTTTGAGGAGGGCAAGCTCACAACCGAAGCAATCCAAGCGATTATGTCGGAGGAAAAACCAAACCAAAGGGAGAAAAATTGTTTTGAGGGGCGATAGAGTTCGACAACTTATCCCGAAGAATATCCCGGTAAGTCAAACCGAGGAGTTCGTGTGCAAGGCTTTGGAGCATTACAACAAGTTTCTCAAACAGAGAGCTGACCGTGACAGCCGATAGCCTTTCCCCTTCTCACACTCTAACTATATATACCGGCTATTAACCTGCTGAAAAATATACTCTATCTCCCTTAAGTATATCTATCTCAACTAACATATAGCTATCTAATAAAGGGTTCGCACATTTGAAACGAAAGCAAAATGTCTGCTACGATAAAAAGTTCGGCTATTCGCACCTTTGATGTTTTGAACGGTTTTGATTACGATTAAGGCAGAAAGGAGCGATGGATAATGAAAAACAGGCTGATACCTTGTGTTCTTGCCTGCCTGATGATTTTCCTCGTAGGTTGTAACGGTAACACAGCCAAAGAAGCTGCACAGGAGATTACGAAAACAGAGACTTCTTTTCCGGCTGGTAATACCGAAACAGATTCTCAGGAAGAAACGGCAGAAGAACCGGAAAGCACGACAGTTCAGGAAGAAACACCGATTACGGCAGAAGAAAGCCAATCAACCGCTGAAAGGCAGACGGTTGCGACTGTTCAGACAAAACCGGCGGAAGAAAAAACGGCTGATACTCCTGCAACCGAAAAGCCAAAGGCAGAGCCACCAAAGCAGACAACCACGCAGACTGAACCCGAAAAACAAACGGAACAGCCGAAAGAACAGGCAACTGCCGAACAAAAAGCCGGTTGAAAAGCCGACAGAAAAGCCGGCAGAACCGAAACCGACAGAGCCGCCCAAGCAGACATTTGATGTCAGCCCTTATGTAAGTTACGCAAAAGAGTATGCGGTGAGCATAGGGCTTTCTCTTGACAGCACGGCGACAGAATGTTGGGACAACCCCATATCCGCAAATCCTAACCGAAGCGGTATCAAGTCTGATATTGAAAGCAGACTGAACCGATACAAGAACAGCGAGGGTTTTACCGCTGTGTGGATATGGACAGAAAAGCTATCCGATACGGAGTACAACATCTATATCGGCTACTGCTAAAACAAAATAATTTTAAGCGGACGCACTGAGTAAAATCGGTGCGTTTTTTGCATTTCAAGGAGGAAAACGCCAATGGTTAAAACAAAATTCAAGAAAGCCGTCTCGCTTATGTTGGCGGCGGTTATGAGCCTTACTGCTTTTTATGGGCATTGGGGCAACGACGGCCTTTGCAGCCGTAGGCGAAAAAGCCGATGTGTACCTCGTCGATTATCCCCGAAGCGGAGATACCAATAACAACGGCGAATGGGGACACGGCAATCTCAACTATATGAACGGTTGGAAAGGCTTGTCCACAAAATATACAGGACTTCGTGCAATGGGTTCGTATTCGGGCAATATTGCCTACTGTATTGAACCGGGTACAGGTCAGCGGACTGGAGATACTCTCACCGAAAAGGACGAGAACTTCTTTAATAACATCAGCCCGAACGGAACGATTTCCGGCGATGACATTCGCCTGCTTATCGGTCGTATCTTGCAGTACGGCTACCGTGGAGGTATTTCGACAAGCTGGAAGTCGCAGAATGAAAGCGACGCAAACTGCATCGCACACGCTTATGCCACTCAGATTTTTGATTTGGGAAACGATTGTCGGAGAAAGAGACGCAGGCTTTAATCACGTTTCTACCGGCGGGTACAATGCCGTGCTTGAATGTGTAAGCTCTGCACACCCACTCCGCAGTAAAATCCTGTCTTACTACAACAGTATGGTAACAAGCGTTCAGAATCACACCAAAGTGCCGAGCTTCTGCACAAGGTCAAGCGGTTCTGCAAAGGTAAACGAGCGTGAATGGAACGGAAGCAAGTATGTTGCTACTCACCGATACAAACGGTGTGCTTGGCAATTACAATTTCTCGGCAAATATTGACGGCGTTTCGTTCTCTGTCAGCGGAAACAAATTGACTGTTTCGATGGAGAAAGCTCCGAGCAAGGAATTTACCATCACAGCCGCAAAAAAGAACGGTGTCCGAAGAGGTGTTGTCGTATGGTCTGATGGTATCCACCAGAATGGCAACGGCATTCAGGATGTTGTCACTTACGCTCAGGAGGTCAGCGACCCTGTCAGCGGCTTTTGTCAAAATGAAGGTGAGCTACGGCTCTTGTCAGATTGTAAAGACAAGTGAGGACGGAAAGGTTGACGGTATTCAGTTTACCATCAGCGGTAACGGTGTCAATCAGACTGTAACAACCGCAAACGGCGGTAAATTCCAACTGGATAACCTTATGCCCGGTGTTTACACGGTAACAGAACAGTCTATCGACAAATATGTTCCGCAGGAGGTTCACAGAGTAACTGTTGTTGCCGGTCAGGTGGCAAAGGTCAATTTCAATAATGTTCTCAAAAGAGGTAATCTTCGGGTCATCAAATCTTCTGAGGATAACTTGGTTGAGGGCGTTACCTTCCATCTTTACGGCACATCTCTTTCCGGTATTGCTGTCGATGAATATGCAGTGACAGATAAGAACGGTGTTGCTTCTTTCGATGATGTGCTTATAAGCGGCACTACCACATACACCATTGAGGAAGTGGATACCGCAATCCGTTATGTTGTGCCTGCAAATCAGACCGCACCGATTAACTGGAAAGAAGTAACCACAAGAAACTTCACGAACATTCTCAAAAAGTTCAGCGTAACCGTAACAAAGAGCGACCGAGAGGAAGGCACACCGCAGGGCGACGCTACCCTTGCTGGAGCAGTTTACGGCATTTATAAGGGCGAAACCCTTGTGGACAAATATGTTACGGATAAGAACGGGCAGTTTACCACAAAGGAATATGTCTGTGATAATGACTGGACAATCCGTGAAATCACGCCGTCCGAGGGCTATCTGCTTGATACCACAATCCATAAGGTCGGTGCTGAACCGCAGCTTTATACGGTGGAACACAATCAGACCGCAAATGATGTTACCGAACAGGTTATGAAAGGAAATATCGCTATCATCAAACACACCGATGACGGTGAAACAAAGATTGAAACACCTGAAAGCGGTGCAACTTTTGAAATCTATCTTAAATCTTCCGGAAGCTTTGATTCAGCAGAGGAAGCTGAAAGAGATGTAATTGTTTGTGATGAAAACGGCTTCGGTCAGACAAAGGATATGCCTTTACGGCGTATATACCGTTCATCAGACCTCCGGTTGGGAGGGGCGTGAGTTAATGGACGACTTCGATGTGTTCATTGCTCAGAACGGACAGACCTACCGCTATCTCATCAACAACGCAAACTTTGAAAGCTATATCAAGGTTGTCAAGGTGGACGCAGAAAGCGGTAAAAACATTCCTTATGCCGGTGCAGGCTTCAAAATTTTTGACCCTGACGGCAATCAGGTAACAATGACCTTTACTTATCCTACTCCGACAACGATTGATACTTTCTACACCGACGCTAACGGACAGCTTGTGACACCGGAAAAACTGGAATACGGCAAGGGATATTCTCTTGTGGAGGTTCAGGCTCCTTACGGATATGTGCTTGACAGCACACCGGTGTACTTTGATGTGGCAGAGGAACATTCTTCCGATGAGGGTGGTATTACCGTGATTAAGGTAGATAAGCCTAATATGGCACAGAAAGGTACTGTCAGCATTGAAAAGACCGGAGAGGTATTCTCAGGGGTAAATATCTCCGGAGAGGAAAACGCCGATGTGATTTATCAGCCTGTCTATGAAGTGAAAGGTCTTGCAGGTGCGGTTTATGAGATTACCGCAGCAGAAGATATTATCACTCCTGACGGAACACTCCGTTATGCAAAGGGCGAGGTCGTAGATACTGTTACCACAGATGAAAACGGACTTGCCAAGAGCAAGGAGCTTTACCTCGGCAGATATACGGTAGTTGAAATTACCGCACCGGAGGGTATGGTTATCAACAAGGAAGCTCACGAGGTCGAGCTTACCTACGCAGGTCAGGAAGTGTCTGTAACCGAAACCGCCACAAGCTTTGTAAACGACAGGCAGAAAGTTAGCGGTAAGTCTTGAAAAAGACTATCGAGAAGAACGACATCTTCAATATCGGCAACGGCGATGAAGTGAAGAACATCAGCTTCGGGCTTTTTTCGCTGCCGAGGAACTTGTTTCTGCAAGCGGTACTTCTATCCCGGCAGACGGTCTGATTGAGATTATCTCTCTTTCCGAGAACGGCAAGGCTGTTATCAAAACCGACCTGCCTATCGGAAGCTACTATGTAAAGGAGCTTGCCACCGATGAGCATTATATCCTTACCGACGCCAAGTATCCGTTCACTTTCAGCTATGCCGGTCAGGATACCGCAAATGTTGAGATTGCGGTCAATGACGGCAAGCCGATTGAAAACAAGCTCATTTACGGTTCTGTTTCCGGTAAGAAGATTACCGAAAACGGCGAAGCACTGGGAGGTGCTGTAATCGGTCTGTTTAAGGCTGATGAAACCGAATTTACAAAAAGAAAATGCTTTGATGACTGCTACCTCCCAAAAAGACGGTAGCTTTTCTTTTGAGAAAGTACCGTATGGCAACTGGCTTGTAAGAGAAATCGAGCAGCCGGAGGGCTTCGTGCTTGATGAAACTTCTTATGAAGTTAAAATCTCCGAGGTCGCTCAGGTCATTGAGGTCGAAATCGTCAATGAGTATGTTCACGGCAATATCAAGTTGACTAAGGTCGATGAAGATTACCCGGACAACAAGCTGACAGGAGCGACCTTTGAGGTTTACAAAGATGTAAACGGCGATGGCAAACTGGACGACGGCGACGAGCTTATCGGTACACTCAACGAAACTTCTACGGGTATTTACGAGATGAAGGAGCTTCTTTACGGAAAATACCTTGTAAGAGAAACCAAAGCACCGGAAGGCTTTGAACTTGATAAGGGTGTGTACTCCGTATTCATTGAGGAAGATGAAATGACCTATGAGGTAGAAAACAAAGCGGGCGTCGGTTTTATTAACACGGCAATGAAAGGAAGCCTGAAAATCGTAAAAACTTCCTCAGACGGTAAGGTCGAGGGTTTCACTTTCAGAGTAACCGGAGAAAACGGTTACGACCGAAGCTTCACGACCGATAAGAACGGCGAAATCATTATCGAGGGACTTCGTATCGGCGATTACACCGTTTCCGAGGTTCAGGATACTGTTTCTGCTTCCTATGTGCTTCCTGCGGATAAGATTGCAACCGTAAAGGTCGGCTCTACTACCGTTGTGGAAATGCACAATGAGCTGAGAGATACACCAAAGACCGGAGATAACAGCAATGTGGGCTTGTGGACGGCACTTGCGGGACTTTCTGCCCTCGGTATTGTAGGCACAGCCGTTGTTGCGTACAGAAAAAAAGAAGAAGGAGGACAATGAGTAATGGACGCTAAAACAATCGTAGCAGTTGTATTAGTCGCCTTTATTATCGGAGGCTTTATCTTCTTGCAGATTAAGAACAGAAAGAAATAAGGAACGCTTGTGTGGGCGGAGTGAAAACTTCGCCCACCGTTCTTTACGGAGGTGCATTATGAATAAGCAAAAAAGACGGTTGACAGCAAGGTGCTTGCAATACTCAGAGAATGCCCCGAAACGAGGTATGACGATATGCAGCTTATCCTTTGCTATTACAACCGATACAGCTATATGAGAGTCGGAGATTTACCGCTTGAGGATATAGTCAACAACTATAAAGGCTACGGCTTGCCGTGCTTTTGAGACTATCCGCAGAGCAAGACAGAGAGTGCAATCCCTATTTCCCGAACTGTCCAGACAGTGCAGCGGTTGCAACTGCGGAAACATCAGAATTGTGATTGAAGTAAGCTGAGGTGTGGATATGAACGAGGAAAAAAAAAATCGGTGAATACACTGTTCTTTTGCTCGGTCAATGTGGGCGAAAAGGAAGTTATCTTGGCTTCCAATGAGCAAAGCACAAACGGCGATAAATTTATGTGCGGCTTTGCAGAGCGAAACGACCTGTTTGAACTGTGTTCGGAATGTATGGTAAGCGATGACTATATCGAAATCGTACACCTTTTCGGAAGCCGTGTGGCAAATGAAGCGGAGCTTTTCAAGGAACAGGTCGAAAAACTGGATATTCCAATCACACTCATAACAGAAGCCGACTGCATCCCCGACCACTATAAGAACGACATCAACGGCAAAATCATAGCTATTGACCCCAAGGTATTAAAGCCTGAATTTCAGAGAGCCGACCGGCAGCTCTATTATGTGACCGGTGGCTTCGGTGCTTCGGCAAACAGCCGTGGCAGCGCGGTGTTTTGTACCAATCTTCACACCGGCAAATCAACCCGATATGAAAGAATGGATGTTATGGGCGAAATAAAGCCTGAGCGTCTGCCTGAATGGGCAAAGGAAAAAGGCACAAGAGCTTTCAAACAAGAAGCGAAATAAAAGACAAAGAACGATAAGGAGGACAAAGCAATGAAGGAAAATTTCACTTTTCAGCAAAAGACAAAGCTTCTGACGAAACTGTTTGACGCAGGCTGCAATACCGAAAAGAAATTGCAGCAGCTCGACATGGAGAGCATTTTGAAAATTCCGGGTATCACTATTCCGGATATGAGCCTGATTATCGAGTTTCAGAAGCAGACCAAAGCCAATAAGCTGTTCTCTTATTTGGGAGGTGGCACTGATGAGCAGGCAGGAACAGAATGACCGACATATCATTTGGAGCGACATTAGCCTTGACCTTGATGATTGGCGAGAGTCTTTGGAGGAACTGTATCCCGGATATTCCGATGATGAGAACTTTACGACATTATGGTAAAATCCAATGCCGAAAATCTTTATGATGAACGAGTAAATCTCAATATTCAGCTTTCCCAGCCGATCATTGTCATTGGCGACATCGGCAGATGGAACGGCAGAGTGATGGGCTACAAGATGATTGATTCCGGCAACATAACGGATTGCCTTTATTCCGATACCGATTATACCGAATGGTATGTGGACAAGTACGGCGACCTTCGAGCCAATGCCGTTCATCACGACGGTACAAACCATTATCTGTACCGTGTATTCAAAGACGGTGTTACCGATACGCAGATTGAAAATTTGCAAGATAAAATCTATAACGGGAAAAGTTACAAGAGCCGACATCACACGAGTTACCAAAAGGCTCGGCGATGATATTGCCGGAGTTTATGGTTTTCTATTCCAAAGCAAAGACAATCAAACGAACAAGCGAGGTGAGAAAAATGGATTATAGAGTATTGACTGAAGCAGAGCGTAAATACACCTTCAGCCAAAGTCAGCAGCTCTCTATGCAGACCGGTCTTATCGGATATTTGCGAGCCGACTTCGGTTCAACCGGAAACGAGTTTTGGACGACTTGGAACGATTTCAGAAAAAGACTTAAAAACCGATGAATTTAAGGCTGAATTTGATGGCGTTATAAACGGGTTGCGTGACGGAGATGTTTTTGTCCGGCAGAAAGGCTATGTCCTCTTACTGTTATTCCACTCCCGACAGCTCCTTTAATGATGACCGTAACCACTACGGTATTCGTCTTGATACGGGAAAAGTACAGCTATCTTATGAGGCTTAACCCCAACAGGGGCGAATACAATCTGTACTGCTATTGCTATCAGAAAGAGTGGCTGAACAGCCACTTGAAAAATGCTGAGCGTGGTATCCGATTTATAGACCCGCACTATCAGGAGCAGTTTCGCATTGCGGACGGAGAGAAAAATCTCAATTATGCTCGGCGACGGCAAAACAATGGAAAGGACTTGCAGATATATTGACGACTACCATTTGGAGGTCGGCACTAATCTATACCACATCTGCGAGTTTGCCGAGCTTTGCGAGAGAAACGGTCATTCCGTAGAACCAGCCGCAAAAAAGAAAACACGAAATCCGCAAAGGACAAAGAAAAACACGATAAGGAGGTGCAGACGAGGTGGCAAGAAAAATTTTGACCTGATTTCAGAGCTGTATGAAAGAACCTGTTTTGCAGTTACAGACAATCCGGTAAACTGGCAATCGTTTCTGAAAACAGCAGGCAGAAATTTCAGGCTCCGATTTGATGAACAGCTTCTCATTTATGCCCAAAGACCCGACGCAACAGCCGTGCTTGAAATCGAACGATGGAACGGTTCTTTCGGTCGCGGGTAAAAACCGAGGAGCAAAAGGTATTGCCGTATTTGAGGACGCAGACAGAAGCCGTCAAAGGCTGATTCATTACTTTGATATATCAGACACCCACGAAAGCCGACATTCCCGCCCTGTTCCTATTTGGGAGATGAGACCCGATTATGAAGCAGAAGTGATTGAAACACTTTTGAAAATACTTTCGGTGCGGTAAACGATACAACGAGTATTGAAAAATGTCGTCAAAGAGAGTGCCGCCAATGCCGTTGAGGATAAACATCGCAGACTATATCTCCGACTTTATGAGTTTGGGTGCAGGAAGCGATATTGAGTATTTGTCTGCCGACGAAGCAAATGCCTTTGTATTTGGAGCTTGTCAGAAACAGCGTGGCATATATGGTTATGGCACGATTGGGACTGAACGCAGACAAGGTCTATTCTCCCGATGACTTTTTGCCGGTGATTTCAAACTTCAATTCACAGGAAGTTCTCAATGCGGTGGGCATTGCCACAAGCGACATTGCAGAAATGGCGTTGCTCCCTGTCAGCAGAAAATCGTTACGCTCAGCATAAAAAATCGCATAATTGATGAACAGGAGCAACCGAATACAATAAAGACATCAAAGACGAAAGGAGTTTTGACGATGAAAGAAATCACATACACGATGGTGGAGATTACCTGATTCCCGAACCTGAAAACTACCGGAGCAGACGGAAGTGACTCTCGGCAGATGGTCGCAGATGAGGAGAACTTATCTGAAGCAACATCACAAAATCCTATATTACAATCTTCTGACGAAGGGAATTCTGACACAGCACTTGGCGGAAGTTCAAGAGAGAGCGACCGACTTGAGGAGAGCTTAGTCAAGCAGATGGCAGCGAAAGCAGGTCTAACCGAACAGATGAAAGCGGAAGATATGATGAAGTGGGTAGGATTGATGAACAACATCCGCAACTCCGCACAGGAAATCGTGAAGAACAGATAAATCTTCGCTTAGAATATTACGACCGCCGACACGAGGACAAAAGCCTCACCGTTTTTTGGCAATGATGATACAATCCGAGAGATACTGGTACTACGCCGCATTTGAAGGCTTCAAAAAGAAGAAATCAAAGACTTCTTTGAACTGAAATACAGATAGTGAGAGCCGTACCGAATATATCAAGGGTATTTTCAATAATGACTATACCGAACTCACATTAAAGGACGGCAGAACGGTGTTGGCTATAAGACATTTCAGAATGTTCTTCCATTTGTGGGAAGGAATACGAAAACAGAACGGCTCAAAGCTTCTACGATGGGGTGTTATCGCACAGCATTTTTGAGGCAATGAGACTTTTTAGGAGAATTGTCCGATGAATGAAACCGTTCCGTCAACGGATATGCAGATGAGCTTAATGGGAAATCAGGCAGAGGAACAAAAGTCCTCTGCCTTTTCTTTTTCTCAAGAGATTATCGACGCAGTTCTCACCCGTGGAAGCGGAGTATCCGAGGGTAAAATGCGTATCTATGAGCAGTTTGAAAAGAGCCTTTCCGCAAAGGAAAACGCCGACTTCTTGAAAAACGAATACGGTTGGGGCGGCTCTTACCCTGTCATTATCGGTGCAGGCATTGACGAACAGCACGACGGAAAAGGCATCACAATTTCAAAAGGTATCGGAAGCGACAAGCCACACATTACGCTTTCTTGGTCTCAGGTTGAAAAGCGTATCGGAGAACTTATCCGTATGGACAGATACCTAAACCGAAAGGAAAAAAAAAAGTACCCGGAATGGCTTGAAAAAAGCAGGAAGAAAGGCGAGCCGAGCTTGCAGAGCAGAGAAAAACCGTGAGATACTCTCTACCGCACCGCCTGAGCCTGAAAACAAAGAGGACGAACCGGAAGCACAGTATGAATATCATCTCAGCGACAGCGTATATATCGGACTTCGCAGTATGAGATTTTGTCCTTTGACGAAAATCGTGTGATGCTCTATGACTTCTCGATATGCCCCTATTCAACAAGGAGCTTTCAAGGGAAGAATTTGACCGCAAAGTGCGTGAAAATCCAATAAACGACCACTTGAAGGTCAGTGTATTACCGGCGGAAGAAAAAAAGCCGTTACAGGCGAAAATAAGGCTCAAAACGATACCGAAACCGTACAGGATTTCAGTCCGATAACCGGTTATGACGACGCCTTCTTTATCGACCGGGACAATGAAAGTGTAACTTGGATGTACTATAATCCCCGACAGCAATGCCGGAGGTCAGTATGTTACAAATACGCTTTCTTTTGACGAGATACAGCAAGCTGCACTGGAGTATGACTCGGCTGAGGATTTCTTTGATTACCTCGGCAGCATTGCAAATCAGGAGCTTGCCGATGTAGGTACGGAATGGTTTGTGGATGCAGACCGAGAATTTCACAGGACACCGGATTTGACCGACTGTACCACCGCCACAATGGAAGCACTCATTGAAAACGCTGAAAGAACTGATATGGTGGCAACGAACATCGGAAATGTACCGATTGAGGATTACAGAGAAATCGTTGCTACTCAAAACGGTTTTGACAGTTATGAGGAAATGTATAACGAGGGTGTTCGTATCGGCAACGGTTACGACAAAAAGCCTGAACCGATTGTTCCCGCTTGGGAGCAAAAAAGAAAAAGTCAAAGGTTAAGAGCTTTGACCTCCACCCGGATATTCCAATGTCCGAACGACACAATTTTGACCTTGCCAATAATCAGGTTGAAGAAGTCAATAAAAAAGAGCGTTTTCACAGAAACTATGCAGCGATTAAGGTCTTGAAGATTGTCAAAACGAAAACCGTTTTGCAACACCCGATGAGCAGAAAATCTTGTCGAGATATGTCGGTTGGGGCGGTATTCCCGAAGCCTTTGACGAACGAGCCGGAGCTTGGCATACAGAGTATGCAATGCTGAAAAATATCCCTGACACCGGAGGAATATGTGTCGGCAAGAGAAAGCACACTGGACTGCCTTTTTTACACTCCGCCCGAAGTATCTACCGCCATTTACAAGGTGTTGGAACAGATGGGATTTCAGGAGGGCAACCTGCTTGAGCCGTCCTGCGGTATCGGTAATTTCATCGGTATGCTGCCCAAGTCAATGGAAAACGCAAAGGTTTACGGCGTGGAGCTTGATACCGTTTCAGCCGGTATCGCTCAGCAGCTTTATCAGAAGTCTTCCATTGCGGCACAGGGCTTCTGAGGAAGTAAATGTTCCCGACAGCTTCTTTGACGGAGTTATCGGCAATGTGCCTTTCGGAGATTTCAAAGTCTCCGATAAACGATATGACAAGTACAACTTTCTCATTCACGATTATTTCTTTGCGAAATCGCTTGATAAGTTACGCCCTGGCGGTGTGATGGCTCTTGTGACAAGCAAAGGAACTATGGACAAGGAAAACTCCAATGTGCGTAAATATATCGCACAGAGGGCGGAGCTTCTCGGAGCAATCAGACTTCCGAACGACACCTTCAAAGGTAATGCCGGGACAGAGGTCGTATCCGATATTCTGTTTCTGCAAAAAGCGAGACAGACTTATAGACATTGAGCCGGATTGGGTTCATCTTGACACCGACGAAAACGGTATAAGAATGAACTCGTATTTTGTTCAGCACCCGGAAATGATACTCGGCGAAATGAAAATGGTAAGCGGTCGCTTCGGACCGGAAGCAACCTGTGAGCCGTTTGATAATGCCGACCTTTCGGAGCTTTTGAACGAAGCGGTATCAAACATTCACGGAGAAATCTCTGAATACGAGGTTGCCGACGAGCTGGAGGAAGAAGATAATTCTATCCCGGCAGACCCTATGGTAAGAACTTCTCTAACACTGTTTTAGACGATAAAATCTACTTCCGAGAAAACAGCCGTATGGCTCCGGTGGAGGTATCGGCTACTGCAGAGAACCGCATAAAGGGTATGATTGGGATAAGAGATTGCGTCCGTAACTTGATTGAACTGCAAAACCGAGGATTACCCGGACAGCGAAATCAAACAGGCACAGGATAAGCTGAACACACTGTATGACAGCTTTTTACAAAGAAGTACGGACTGATTAACAGCCGTGCCAATACTTCTGCCTTTTCCGACGACAGCTCCTATGCTCTGCTCTCCGCTCTTGAGGTTATCAATGAAGATGGCGAACTGGAACGCAAGGCGGATATGTTCTTCAAAAAGGACGATTAAACCGCACAAGCCGGTAACGGAGGTTGACACCGCAGACGAGGCTCTCGCTGTCTCTATGGGCGAAAAAAGCCATTGATATGGAATATATGATGGAGTTGTCCGGCAAAAGTGAGGAGGAATTATTCGCTGACTTAAAGGGTGTAATCTTCTTAAATCCCCTTTATGAGTACGGTAATTCCTATGAGCCGAAAGTACCTGATGGCAGACGAATACCTCTCCGGCAATGTCCGTGAAAAGCTGGCGACAGCCAAAAGGTCTGCGGCACTGTATCCCGAAGATTATACCGTCAATGTGCAGGCACCCTTGAAAAGGGTGCAGCCAAAGGATTTGACGGCAAGCGAGATTTCCGTAAGCTCGGTGCTACTTGGATACCGCCCGAAATATTCCAACAGTTTATGTTTGAGTTTCTCGACACCCCACGCTATGCACAGTGGAACATCAAGGTTCATTACTCTGCCTATACCGGCGAATGGAACATTGAGGGCAAGAGCTACGACCGTTCCAATGTAAAAGCGTACAGCACATACGGTACTTCCCGCATCAACGCATATAAGATCATCGAGGAAACACTGAACCTTAAAGATGTCCGCATATTTGACTATATCGAAGATGAGGAAGGCAAAAAGAAAGCCATTCTGAATAAGAAGGAAACGGCAATCGCACAGGCAAAGCAGGAGCTGATCAAGCAGGGGCTTTCAGGATTGGGTATGGTCTGACCCTGCCCGCCGAGAAAAACTTTGCGAAGATGTATAACGAAAAATTCAACAGTATAAGACCCCGTGAGGTACGACGGAAGCCACATTGTTTTCAACGGTATGAACCCGGAAATCGAGCTTCGGGAACACCAAAGAAATGCGGTGGCACATCCTATACGGCGGGAATACGCTGCTTGCACACGCAGTCGGTGCGGGCAAGACCTTTGAAATGGTAGCCGCCGCTATGGAGTCCAAACGACTCGGACTTTGCAATAAGTCGCTGTTCGTAGTCCCGAATCACTTAACCGAGCAATGGGCGGCAGAGTTCTTACAACTCTATCCGGCGGCGAATATTCTTGTGGCGACAAAGCGAGATTTTGAGACAAAGAACCGTAAAAAGTTTTGCGGCAGAAGTGCCACCGGCGATTACGATGCCATCATTATCGGGCATTCGCAGTTCGAGAAAATACCGATGTCCATTGAACGGCAGAGGGCAATTCTTGGAGCAGCAGCTTGAAGAACTAACAGACGGTATTATGGATTTGAAAAAAAACCGTGGAGAAAACTTCTCCGTTAAGCAGCTTGAAAAGTCGAAAAAGGCTGTGAAGTTGAAACTGCAAAAACTCAATGACCAAAGCCGAAAGGACGATGTTGTAACCTTTGAACAGCTCGGTGTGGACAGGCTTTTTATTGACGAGAGTCATTATTACAAGAACCTCTATCTTTACACCAAAATGCGTAATGTGGGCGGTATCGCTCAAACGGAAGCACAGAAATCCTCTGATATGTTCATGAAGTGCCGATACCTTGACGAGCTTACAGGCGGTCGAGGAACGGTATTTGCAACCGGTACTCCTATCTCAAACAGTATGGTGGAGCTATATACCATTCAGCGATACTTGCAGTACAACACGCTTGTCAAAAACAACTTGCAGCACTTCGACTCGTGGGCAAGTACCTTTGGAGAGACTGTAACAGCCGTTGAGCTTACCCCCCGAGGGAACGGGTTACAGAGCGAAAACCCGCTTTGCCCGCTTCTATAATTTACCGGAGCTTATGGCGATGTTTAAGGAGGTCGCCGACATCAAGACGGCGGATATGCTGGAACTGCCTGTGCCGGAAGCGGTGCTTCCACAATGTTGCGGTCAAGCCTTCGGAAATGCAAAAGGATATGGTTGCTTCCCTTGCGGAACGAGCCGAAAGTCCGTGGCGGAACGGTATGGTTGATGCAAGTGTGGATAATATGCTCAAAATCACAAACGACGGCAGAAAGTTGGCACTTGACCAGCGGCTTAACAATATGTTGCTCCCTGATTTTGAGGGCAGTAAAATCAACGCCTGCGTGAACGCTATGTTTGAAACTTGGGAGCGTGGCAGCGATAAAAAATCGGTTGACCCAGCTTTTTTCTGCGACCTCTCCACTCCGAAGAACGACGGCTCTTTCAATGTCTATGACGATATGCGAGAGAAACTGATTGCCCGTGGCGTACCCGCCGATGAAATCAAGTTCATCCACGAAGCAGATACCGAAGCGAAAGAAGAAAAAAGAGCTGTTCAAGAAGGTGCGCCGAGGGATGTCCGCATCCTGATGGGCAGTACGCAGAAGATGGGAGCCGGTACGAATGTGCAGAACAAACTTGCCGCATCATCCGATCTCGATTGCCCGTGGCGACCCTCTGACTTGGAACAGCGGCTCGGCAGAAGTATCCGGCAAGGCAACGAAAATGCAGAGGTTCACATCTACCGTTTCGTGACGGAAGAAACCTTTGATGCCTACTTATATCAGCTCGTGGAAGGCAAGCAGAAGTTCGCTTCGCAGATAATGACCAGCAAATCGCCGGTACGCTCCTGCGAAGATATTGACGAAACCGCACTGTCTTACGCTGAAATCAAAATGCTGGCGACCGGCAATCCCCACATCAAAGAGAAGATGGACTTGGACATTCAGGTTCAGAAATTGCGGCTCTTAAAGTCCAGCTTCCTTTCCGAAAAATATGCTTTGGAGGATAAGATCATCAAGTTCTATCCGCAGGAGATCGCACGGCGCTCTGATGTAATTGCGGGACTAAAATCCGATATTGAAAGAGTGGCAGAGTACCCGAAGCCGTCTGATGAAACCTTTATTGGTATGACGGTCAAGGGTGCTTTCTATTCAGAGAAAGCGGATGCCGGCAACGCCATCTTGGAGGCGTGTAAGGAAATGACGAATCCCGAACCCATTCCCCTCGGTGAGTACCGTGGCTTTACGATGGAGCTGTACTTTGAAGCAAGAGAATACAAAGTGCGGCTCAAGGGTGAGCTTGGCTATCCCGTAACCCTCGGCACGGACACCTTCGGTAATATCACCCGCTTGGATAATGCGCTGGAGGGGCTTCCAAAGCGTTTGGAGATGAACGAAATGGAGCTTGATAACCTCAAAAAGCAGTTTGAAACTGCGAAGGTCGATGTGGAAAGACCGTTCCCACAGGAGGAAGAATTGAAAGCCAAGACCGACCGGCTGAATGAACTCAACGCCCTGCTCAATGTGGATAAGCGTGAGAACGAAATCGTCGGCGGTGAACCCGATGAGGGTGAAGAACTGCCCGAAAAGAAACAGAGGGACTTGGAACGCTGACTAATGCGGTATGGGAATGATCTCATACTGCCGACACATAGCCGCTTGGTTTTCAAAAGAAATCAGGCGGCTATTTCTATTTTGAAGGAGGTGTTCGCTATGAACGAAACAGATTACAACGCTCGTCTTTATGAGAAAATGAAAGCCGAGCAGGACAAATACCGGGACTGGCTTGTGCGTCAGGAGCCGTCCGAAATTCTCAATCATACTTACGAATACACGATGCGGGAGGACATCGTGATGTGTATGGAGGAGCTGGAGCTTGAGCCGGAAAAGGCAAGGGCTTTCCTTCGTTCCCCTTGTCCTCTGAGTGATGTGTATAAGGAGTTCCGGGACAGAGAAACCGAGCATATGGATACCATCCGGGACTCCATCGAAACGGAAGCGGATAAGAGCCTGCAACGGCAGGAGAAGAAACAGCACCGGGAAAGCAGGTGATTTTATGCCGTATATCCCCCCGGAGGTGGTGGAACAGGCACGGCAAATCGACCTGTTGACCTATCTGCAAAGCTGTGAGCCGCAGGAGCTTGTCCGCATTTCCGGCAACAATTATACCACCCGCACTCACGACAGCCTGAAGATTTCTAACGGCAAGTGGATGTGGTGGTCACAGCGCATCGGCGGCTACAATGCCCTTGACTATCTTGTGAAAGTCAAGGGCTGTTCTTTTGTAGAGGCGGTCGAAACGCTGATGGGAAAAGCGGCAGTAATGCCGTCAACGACAGTCAAGCCAAAGCAGAAAACGGAGCCGAAAATCTTGCTTCTGCCGGATAAATGTGCTTCCACAGAAAGAATTACAGAGTATCTTTTCGGCAGGGGCATCGACTATTCCATCATCCAATACTGCATTGACAAGGGGCTGATTTTCGAGAGCCTGCCGTATCGCAATCTTGTGTGCGTGGGCTTTGATGAGAAAAATACCCCTCGCTATGCGTCCTACCGAGCGACCAATGACCGCCGTGTTTTGGGTGACTGCTCCGGCAGTGACAAGCACTATTCTTTTCGGATCGCAGACAGCGACAGCGGCACGGTGCATCTCTTTGAGTGTGCCATTGACCTGCTTTCCTATGCGACGTTGAAAAGATGGCGGGCAAAGACGGAAAAGTTTAACCTCGTTTCTCTTGCCGGAGTGTATTGCCCCAAAGAGAAAATCGAGGACTCGAAACGCCTGTTACACTTGGCAGGTCTCGATGATAAGCCAAAACAATCAGGCAATTGTTCTTCATTTTGACAACAATGAATGCCGGAAGAAAAAGCCACCTTGCGCTGCAAACGATTCTTTCAGATAAGTATGAAGTCGTTGACGACCCTCCGCCCTATGGGAAAGGTCAATGACTTTCTTTGTTTCCAAACGGTATCAACCCCCGCAAATAAAAGAAAACGAATGAACGATGACTGAGTTTTTTATCACGATCAAACTAAAAGGGATACCGCCAGAAAAACTTCATCGGAATGGAATCCCTCGAAAAATGTAAGGCACTGAAATGGCTGGAAGTCAACGCAGAATGAGTCAAATGGACTGCATCTCCCTCGAAAACATCTATCAGAAGTTCAATGTTGACCATCCTGCCGACTACAAGGGACGCTCTCTTTCCGTGTCGGATGTAGTCGAAATCAGGGAGAGTGACACCCTGAATCCCGGCTTCTACTTCGTGGACAGTATCGGGTTCAAGTCGATTTCTTTCGACAAATCACTCTGCAAGGAGCCGGTGAAAGCAAGCGACGGAAAGATTTCCGTCCTGCTTGTTGAGCCGAACAAGTACCCCAAGATGATCGAGATCGACGACACCTTGGAAGCGATGCAGGAGGTGGTCGGCGGCGATATTGAGGAATATATGCCTTTGAGGATGAGGTCGCCATCATCTGCAATGAGGAGGGCAAGGTCAATGGGCTGACCCCGAATCGGGCGGTTTATGGAGAGCCACAAGCCGTTGAAATGACCTTTGCCGAGATGCGTAGCCGCTTTTGTGAAGCGGAAAATGAGGGCAAAGAACACCTTTCCGGCTATATCGTTTTCACGCAGGACAGCTTTGACAAGCCATACGATGAGAGGTCAAGAACCTATGGCGTCAGCTCCAACAACAAGGCGTTTCAGGCTGGAATGGGTGGCTATTCCATCTTCGGGTCGTGCCTTGACGGAACTGACCCGTGCGTCAGACTGGACGGTTATATGTTTGGCGAGAACGCTTGGAAAATTGAAAAAAATGTTATATGAAAGATGACAGCAACCGTGAGATGCTGGACATTATCTGCGGGAAGTTTTTCATTACTTACGCACCGATTTCGGAAAAGGTTCCAGTATGCCGCCTGAACTGGCTCGTAAGGAGACGAGGAAAAGTTCAAATACCCCGAACGCTTTATGAGAGTCAACAATGACGGTCGTTGAAGTAAAGCCGTTTAAGCCCGTCAAAGGATATGGAGAGACAAAAAACGCTGAATCTCATGGGGCAACCCTGAGTGTCTGCATAATCTTAGCGAGCAGACCATTTATGGACAGGAATGTCCAAAACAGACTGTTTTTGCCCCTAATACCCCAAAAAGAAAGGGAGCATAAACTATGCGGGCTCGTTAGGGTCGCCGCCGGGTTAATCATCGGCGGCTTTTTCAAGAAGCACCACACCTTTTCAGATAAATCGGAACAGGCATGAAATCCAGCGATTAAATGAAAGAGAACGATCAAGAAGCAGTTTTGGATGAACAAGGCAGAAGCTCAGGACTTTGCAGAAAAAAGCAAAACGGGCGTGTCTTTCCGAAGGCGGTCTTATCCGTTTGCTTCTCAAAGGATACGAGCCGAAGAAAAGCCCGACGAAAGATTTTACGACGTTATGCGGGAGTTTCAGCTATCGGCAACAACATCAATCAGCTTGCCGCCAAAGCAAACACGCTTGGCTTTGTGGACGCACCACAAGCTTAAAAAAAGAAGCCGAACGCTGGCATAAGTTTCAGGCTGATGTGGAGCGTCAGTTTTTCGCCCCGGTGAGAGCGATCTGAAATGGCAGTAAGTAAATTATGGTCGGTCACATCAAAGGCTCGGTCACCGTTCGACCGACTACGCCGCCAATCCCGAAAACCACAGCGGCAGACATTTACAGCGAGGAACAGTATCAGGCGCTCCGTGATGTTGTCGCCTATGCAAAGGACGGAGAGAAAACAGAACGGGAGTTGTTCTGCGAGGGCATCCACTGTAACCCGCAAACTGCCCGTGAACAGTTCATCACGGTGAAAGAGCAATTCGACAAGCCGGATGGCATCCAAGCCTATCACGGCTATCTCAGCTTTGAGGAAACCGACATCACACCGGAGCTTGCACAGCAGGTCGGTATGGCATTCGCAGAAAGAATGTGGGGCGACCGTTTTCAAGTTCTTGTGACCACTCACCTGAATACGGAGCATCTTCACTGCCACTTCGTTGTGAACTCCGTTTCGTTCAGGGACGGCAAGCGATTGCAGAACAAAGAGAAAGCGTGGTGGTACTTCCGCCATATTGCCGATGAGGTCTGCTTGGAACACGGTCTGTCCGTGGTACAGAACCCGGAAGCCTATCAGTCGCCCCGCATCCTGACGCAAAAGGATAAAGCCGGGATGCCTACACGCTACAACCTCGCCCGTGCCGCCTTAGATGAAGCCATCGCAATGAGCCACAATATTCGACAGCTTGAATATCATCTGTCTGAGATGGGATACACCCTCGGCTCCAATCCCAAGCGGAAGTATTGGACGATCAAGGGCAAGGGCGATGAACGCCCCATTCGATTGCACAGGCTCGGTGAGGAATACACCAAGGAGCGCATTACGCAGCGGCTCATTGAAAACCGTGATAACATCGACTTCGAGCCGTTCCAGCCGAAAACCTACCGACCGAAGCAATACCGGCTCAGAACACGGAGCGACAGAATTGGAAAAGTCGGCGGTCTGTATGGGCTGTACCTTTACTACTGTTACCGGCTCGGCTATTTGCCGAAGTACAAGGTAGGACAACAGAATCACGCACGAGTCCACTATCTTTTCAAAGAAGATCTGATGAAGATAGATGAACTCACCAAACAAGTTACGCTACTCGGCAAGCACCACATCGGTACAGACGAGCAGCTTTTTTCATATCAACACTCGGTCGAGGAGCAGATCAAGACCGTAACTGCCGACAGAACGCACCTCCGAAATGAAATACGAAAAGTGAACATCACAGATGCAGAGCTGTCGCAGACAAAGGCAAGTATCTCACTTCTCAGCGAGAAGCTGAAAGAACTCCGCAAGGAGGTCAAACTCTGTCAGGACATCGCCGCCCGTTCCAAGGTTATCGAGGAAAAGGTGGATGCAGTCCGAGCAGAGGAAGAAAAATCAAAACGAAAGGAGAACCGCAACTATGAACAACGGCGGTGATGCGGCTGAGCAGGTCGTCAGGCTCTCGCTTGAAGGCTTTGAAGTTGCCGCAAAACTCACAGGCTCGGCGGCAAAGAATGTCGCCCTGCTTCTCGTGTCCGTGCTAAAGCAGGAACAACAGACCAAAGGCAAGGCACGGCTCACCAATATGATCAAGTCCGGCAAGGAACTGAAGGTCTTTTCTATCCCGAACAAGGACTTGGCACAGTTCACCAAACAGGCAAAGCGCTATGGCGTTCTCTACTGTGTCCTGAGAGATAAGAGCGCCAAGGGAGATGATGTTCCCGTGGATATTATCGCCCGTGCGGAGGACGCTTCCAAAATCCAGCGCATTGTGGAACGCTTCGAGATCGGCAAGGTCGATAAGGCAGGTGTTATCACGCAGGCGGAGCAGGACAAAGCTGACCGTGAAGCGGTGGCACGGGAAGTTCCGACCAAAACCAAGGGCGAGATCATCGTGGAGGAAGCAATGGGAAAGCCTTTGCAGAAAGAAGGTCAGTCCCACGAAAACCCTACGGTCGCAAAGACGGAAAAAAGCCCTCCGTCCGAGCGAAGCTCCGAGATCAGCGGTACGGCTATTGACCGGGGTACAGCAAAGCAGGCAGACAAGAAGCCTTCCGTGAGAGAAAAGCTGGAGCGCTACAAGACTGCTGCAAAAGCTGACAAGGAAGCAGACCGTGCCGAGCCTGCGCTTTCCAAGGAGAAAAGCAAGACTCCCGAACCGAACCGTCAGACGGTTCACACCCAGCCGAAAAAGCATAAGAAATCGAAAGAGAGGTAATCAGCTATGACTAACAATTTCACTCCCAAGAAGTCCGGGACTGTGGCTCGTCCGCAGCTCTCCCCGGAGGAATACGCCGCCAAGAAAAAGGCGGAGAAGGATGCCGTGTATCAGATGATCGACGATACCGCTACTGAGATCGTCCGTGACCCCGACAAGTTCAGGGCATATCTCGATACGCAGGCACGAATGGATCGCTACTCTGCCGCCAACGCCCTGCTCATTTATAAGCAGCAGCCGCAGGCGACGCAGCTCAAGGATTTTCGTGATTGGCAGGAGGACGGTGTGAAGGTCAACAAGGGTGCTAAGAGCCTGTCCATTCTTGAACCTGTTGAATACACCAAGAATGACGGCTCTACCGGCATTGCCTACAATGTCAAGAAGGTATTCGATGTGGCGCAGACCAGCGGCAAGAAGCCTGCTGCACCTACCCTTGACCGTGATCCCCGAAAGCTCGTTGCTATTATGCTCGACACGGCTCCCATTGATGTGAGCACTGTGGAGGAGCTGCCTTCTCCCAATATGGGAGCGTTCTATAAGAACGAGGATCAGACCCTCTATATCAAGAGGGACATTGGGAACAGCGTTGCCCTCTGCCAGTGCGTGGCACAGGAGTTGGGTCACGCTCAGCTTGCAATGAACTGCGAAGCATACAGCCGCAGAGATATGGGCTTCTCTGCCGTATGTGTCGGTTATATGCTCTGCCGTAAGTTCGGCGTGGATGTGAAGAACTTCGCCATTGACCGTATCCCGGAGGAGCTGGCGGGCAAGTCCCCCAAGGAAATCCGTGCGGAGCTTTCAAAGACCCGTTCTGCGATGAGCGAGATCGGCTCCCGTGTGTCGGAGGAAATCTACCGTCGCCGTGCTGACAGAAACAAGGAACAGGAAAGATGAGGTGTGAGTGATGAAAGAGGAACGCTATCACATCGCCTTGGACGATTATGAACACGGCGTAGTGATTCGAGCTTTGAACGATACCAAAACCGAACTGATGAATGAGGGTAAATCTACCGATGCCGTGGATGATCTTATCATCAAGGTCGGGTATGCCCCAAAGAAAAAGTTCAAGGTAGTGGAAAGAAAGGACTGCTCCTGTCGTGAATCGAGATAACGACAGACAGACTTCCATCATTCTCGCCGTACTCGGCATCCTGCCGATTGTGTGGCTCGGACTTCTCATTGCACCATCCGTTAAGGGTGGCTTGCCGGAGATACTGCCGAGCTTGATGAATGTGATGAGCGACCCGTTTCATATAGAGCTTTGCGAGGACAGTGTAAAAACTGTCCTCGTTTTGCTTCTCTGCTACGGAATGGGCATCGGTATCTACTTCTCTACACGCAGGAACTACCGACGCCGGGAGGAACACGGCAGCGCAAAATGGGGCAATGCCAAAGCCGTGGACAAGAAATACCGGCAGAACCCACCGACCGAAAACAAGCTGATGACGCAGGCGGTCCGTATCGGACTCAACGGCAAGAAACACCGCCGCAATCTGAACACCCTTGTCTGCGGCGGTTCCGGTGCCGGTAAGACACGCTTTTACTGCAAACCGAATCTGATGCAGGCAAACACCAGCTTCGTGATTCTTGACCCGAAGGGCGAAATCGTCCGGGATGTGGGAAATCTGCTGGAGAAAAAGGGCTACGAGATCAGAGTTCTCGACCTGATTTCAATGGAAAAGAGCCACTGCTACAATCCGTTTGTCTATCTCCACTCGGACAACGATGTGCAACGGCTTGTGACAAATCTGTTCAAGAGCACAACGCCAAAGGGGTCACAAAGTAACGACCCTTTTTGGGATACCTCAGCTTCAATGCTGCTGTCTGCTCTCGTCTATTATCTTCACTACGAAGCACCGGAGGATGAGCAGAACTTTGCAATGGTAATGGAGATGCTGCAAGCGGCTGCCATCGACAATGAGGAAGATCCACGACCCTCGCCGCTGGACTGCCTGTTTGCCGATTTGGAGTTGGACAGACCCGACCACATCGCTCTGAAATACTATCGGTCTTACCACACCGGTTCGGCAAAGACCCTGAAATCCATTCAGATTACACTTGCCGCAAGGCTTGAAAAGTTCAACTTGGAGAGCTTGGCGGCACTGACCTGTACCGATGAGCTTGACCTTGCCTCTATGGGCGAAAAGAAAGTGGCACTGTTCGCTATTATCCCGGACAACGATTCGAGCTTCAATTTCTTGGTCAGCATCCTTTATACCCAGCTATTTCAGCAGCTTTTCTTTTCCGCTGACCATATTCACGGCGGCGCATTGCCAATTCCCGTTCACTTCCTGATGGACGAGTTCGCCAATGTCAGCCTGCCGGACGACTTCGATAAGATCCTTTCCGTTATGCGTTCCCGTGGTGTGTTTGTGTCCATTATTCTTCAGACTTGGCACAGCTCAAGGCACTGTTTGAAAAGCAGTGGGAATCCATCGTCGGCAACTGCGATGAGTTCCTCTACTTGGGCGGCAACGAGCAGTCCACCCATAAGTATGTAAGCGAATTGCTGGGCAAGGAAACCATCGACACGAACACTTACGGAAAGAGTTCCGGGCGAAGCGGAAACTATTCCACCAACTATCAGATCAGCGGTCGAGAGCTTCTGACCCCGGATGAGGTTCGTATGCTTGATAACCGCTACGCCATTCTGTTCATCCGAGGGGAACTCCCCGTGATGGACTTAAAATACGACATTCTCAAGCACCCCGCCGTTGACCTGACTGCCGATGGAAAAGGCGGCGTCTATCAGCACGGCAAGGTCACAAGTAATGTTGCGACCATTGAGGTGCAGTACCTCGACCCCGATACTCTGCCGGATACAGAGGTATCGGAAACCACCTATGAGCTGCTGTCCGATGAGGATTTCAACTCGGAAACCAACAACAATACAACAAAATTACGGAGGTAACTAATATGAACATTTTTAAGAAGAACACCGAGAAGCATACCGAAAAGCTGCCTATGACCGGCAAGGTTAAGAAGGGCTTCCGCATTTACTGCACCGCCATTATGGGTGCAGCACTCGTCCTCGGCACTTCGGTTACGGCGTTTGCCGCCAACGACCCTATTACCGTTATCAATAACCTGTCCACCTTTATTTTCGGTCTGATCCGTGCGATTGGACTTATCCTGCTGGGCTTCGGCGTGGTGCAGGTCGGCTTGTCCCTCAAGTCCCACGACCCGTCCCAGCGAGCGAACGGTTTCCTGACCCTTGCGGGCGGCGTCATCATCACCTTTGCAAAGGAAATCCTCGACCTCATTGTCGGTTAAGTTTATTCACACCGTGGGGTGTTCCTGGCTTTTCAGGAACACCCCCTATTCTTTGAAAGGAGGTGCTTTTCGTGAGCGACAACTGGGTCGTACAAAACCTTGAAAACGCACTGGAAACTTGGAACGAAAAGCTGGCGGAAATCTGGCAGCTTATTACGACAACGCCGCAGGACTTCAAAGGCGGAGGGATTTGGGGCGTAATCGTCAACATTAACGGCGCAGTGCAGTCTATCGGACTTGCACTCCTTGTGCTGTTCTTCGTCGCCGGTATGGTGAAAACCTGCGGTTCGTTCACAGAAGTCAAGAAACCGGAACACGCTCTGAAGCTGTTCGTTCGCTTTGCCATCGCCAAGGGTGCTATCACCTACGGTATGGAGCTGATGCTTGCCCTGTTCAATATTGTGCAGGGAACGATTTCGACAATTATGAGTTCGGCAGGTTTCGGTTCACCACAACAGACAGTTCTACCGGCTGAAATGATAACGACTATTGAGGACTGCGGATTCTTCGAGAGTATCCCGCTATGGGCTGTCACGCTCATCGGAGGGCTGTTCATCACCGTAATGTCTTTCATCCTGATAATGACCGTGTACGGGAGATTTTTTAAGCTCTATATGTATACGGCACTTGCGCCCATTCCGCTTTCCACCTTCGCCGGTGAACCGAGTCAGAATGTGGGCAAGTCCTTCATCAAAAGCTACTGCGCCGTTTGCTTGGAGGGGGCAGTGATCGTGCTGTCCTGCATCATCTTCTCGCTCTTTGCGTCCTCACCGCCCGTAGTAAACCCCGATGCGGCGGCGGTCACGCAGGTGTGGAGTTATATAGGCGAACTGCTCTTTAATATGCTCGTTCTCGTTGGATCGGTCAAGATGAGCGACCGCATTATCCGAGAGATGATGGGACTGTAAGGAGCGCAATATGAAAAACAACACCAAAATCTATAACCGCTTCAAGGGGTTTACCCTTGAGGACTGCGATTGCCGATATTGCCTGTACTACGGCGGCAGAGGCAAAGGCAAGGTGAACTGCCTTGCGGATGAATGCATCTGTGCCGATGAAATCCGTCAGGCAAAGGAACGCTATCGTAGAGAAAGGAGCTTCAATGGAAGTAAAGATCAATAGGGAAATTCGCAACTATACGGAGGCAATGTTCTTTGGGCTGTCTATGCGACAGTTCATTTTTTTCTGCCTGTGCCTGCGTGGTGGCAGTGGGACTCTATTTCCTGCTCAAACCTTATGTCGGCACGGAAACCGTATCGTGGATGTGTATTTTGGGAGCCGCCCCCTTTGCGGCTCTCGGCTTCATTAAGTACAACGGAATGACGGCTGAAAAGTTCGTATGGGCTTGGTTCAAATCCGAGTTCCTGATGCCGAAGAAACTGACCTTCCGTTCCACCAACACCTACTACGAGATGATGAAGCCGGAAATGGAACACAAGAAGAAGGAGGTATTGAAAGCCAATGATTAAAACGCTTCGCAACCTGCTCAAGCAGGATAAAGAACGCTTTGTTGTGCCAAGGGGGGTTCAGGATGTGATCCCCATCAAGGCAATTTTCGACGACGGTATTTTTCAGGTGGGCAGAGATAAGTTCTCCAAGACCTACAAGTTCAGTGACATCAACTATGCCGTCGCCAGCCGTGAGGACAAGGAAGCAATGTTCCTTGAGTATTCGGAACTGCTCAACAGCTTTGACAGCGGCGCAACCACCAAAATCACCATCAACAACCGTCGCCTGAACCGTGCGGATTTTGAGAAAACCATTCTTCTCCCTCTGAAGGGCGATGCTCTTGACGAGTACCGTGAGGAATATAACCGGATGCTTCTTGAAAAAGCCACCGGCGCAAACGCGATTATTCAGGAGAAATATATCACCATTTCGGTGTGCAAGAAGAATGTGGAGGAAGCGAGAAACTACTTTGCCCGTGTGGGTGCCGACCTGATTGCCCACTTCGGGCGACTCGGCAGTAAGTGCGTAGAGTTGGAGCCGGATGAACGGCTCCGCATTTTCCACGACTTTTACCGAGCCGGTGAAGAAACGGAGTTCCGCTTCGACATCAAGGAAACCCGCAGAAAGGGACACGACTTCAAGGACTTCATCTGCCCGGGACTCGATGGAGTTCACGGGCGACTATTTCAAGATTGAGAGCGTTACGGCAGAGTGCTGTTCCTGCGGGAGAGTATGCTTCCTATATCAAGGACAGTATGGTAGCGGAAATGACCGACCTCAACCGCAATCTGATGATGTCCATTGATGTTATCCCCGTGCCCACGGACGAAGCCGTGCGGGAAGCTGAAAGTCGTCTGCTCGGCGTGGAAACCAATGCGACCAACTGGCAGCGTAGGCAGAATGCCAACAACAACTTCTCCGCACAGCTCCCCTACGACATTGAACAACAGCGCAAGAAATAGAAAGAGTTCCCTTTGACGACCTTACCACTCGTGATCAGCGAATGATGTTCGCTGTACTCACTCTATGGTTCATACTACGGACTCAAAGAACAGCAATGCTTTCCGGCTTCGAGGCTCTGCTTACGACTGCAGAAAGCATTTGTGTGCTGTTGCCGTTCTCAAATATCAGCAGATGAAGGACGGACTGAATATTAACCT
>VOFK01000097.1_pt1 | contig 34387 bp, 49 predicted proteins | sample 5384121 | NCBI WGS metagenome assembly VOFK01 (sample SAMN12384730, study PRJNA508395) | human gut metagenome | isolation source: healthy gut J | host: Homo sapiens | reverse complement strand
ACGATGGGCTGGGAAATCTTGTAAATGGCAGAGATATCACACCGGAGATGGAAGGCCTGATCGACACGGTATCGATCAGCTTGAATACGCCGAATGCAGATCGGTATCATGAACTGGTCAGAAGTAAGTTTGGAGATAAATCCTTTGATGCGATGCTTGACTTTGCAAGAAGTTCTACAAAGTATGTACCAAATGTAGTTATGACGACTGTAGATACCACGATTACAAAAGAGGAAGAGGAAGAATGCCGGAGAATCTGTGATTCGATCGGTGCAAAAATACACAGAATCCGCCCATGGGAGGATTAATAAATCTGATAAGAAAAGCTCTGTATGAAAATACAGGGCTTTTCTTGTTATCCTACTAAATAAAAGACCGCAGGTAGCGATCAGGCTGCCTGCGGTCTTACTGTAATATTTATTATTATAACATAAATGCTTATTTATTTCCGGCATCTCTCTTAGCACGGAAACGAAGTGTAGGATCAAGGATCTTCTTACGGATACGGAAGCTCTTAGGAGTGATCTCGAGAAGTTCATCTGTATCGATGAAGTCAAGTGCCTGCTCCAGACTGAGTACCTTAGGAGGTGTCAGCTTTAATGCATCATCAGCACCGGAAGAACGGGTGTTGGTCAACTGCTTCTTCTTGCAGACATTTACTTCGATATCATCGGTACGTCCATTTTCACCGATAACCATTCCGGCATATACAGGTTCACCTGGTCCGATGAACAGTGTACCTCTTTCCTGTGCATTGAACAGACCATAAGTGATAGAAGTACCGGTCTCGTATGCGATCAGAGAACCCTGTGAACGATAGTTCATATCACCCTTATATGGGAGATATTCATCACAGATCGTATTGATAACACCATTTCCCTTTGTAGCGGTCATGAAGTCACCACGGAAACCGATCAGTCCACGGGAAGGTACAAGGAACTCCAGTCTGGTTGTACCGTTTCCGGTAGGAGCCATACCCTGAAGTTCACCCTTTCTGGAATTTAACATATTAATAACTGTTCCGGTAAATTCATCCGGAACATCGATATATGCAATCTCAAATGGTTCAAGCTTCTTACCGCGTTCGTCTGTCTTATAGATAACTTCGGCTTTGCTGACTGCAAATTCATATCCTTCACGTCTCATGTTCTCGATCAGGACGGATAAGTGAAGTTCGCCACGACCGGATACCTTGAAAGCTTCTGTTGTCTCTGTTTCTTCTACACGGAGACTGACATCTGTATTTAATTCACGGAACAATCTGTCACGTAAATGTCTGGAGGTTTACAAACTTTCCTTCCTTACCGGCGAAAGGAGAATCATTTACCATGAATGTCATGGAAATAGTTGGCTCTGAAATTTTCTGGAATGGGATTGGTTACGGATTTTCAGGAGAACAGATCGTATCACCGATATTAACATCTGCAATACCGGAGATGGCTACGATCGATCCGATGTCTGCTTCATTTACTTCTACTTTATTCAGACCCTCGTAAACATAGAGCTTACCGATCTTAACCTTTAACATTCTGTCAGGGTCATGTTCATTTACAATAACAACAGGCTCATTTACAACGACCTTACCGTTGTCAACCTTGCCAACACCGATACGGCCTACATATTCATTGTAGTCGATCGTGCTGATCAGAACCTGTGTACCTGCATCCGGATCACCGGTAGGAGCAGGAATATAATCAACGATGGTATCAAATAGTGGCTTCATATCTGTACCCGGTTCATCTGGATCAAGAGAAGCAACACCTGTCTTTGCTGATGCAAATACAAATGGGCAGTCAAGCTGATCGTCATTTGCATCCAATTCGATCAGAAGCTCAAGAACTTCATCTACAACCTCTTTTAGGACGAGCTTCAGGACGGTCACATTTATTTACACATACAATAACACTGAGATTCAGCTCCAATGCTTTCTTCAGAACGAATTTGGTCTGTGGCATGGCACCTTCGAAAGCATCAACAACAAGAATAACACCATTTACCATCTTCAGGACACGTTCTACTTCGCCGCCGAAATCAGCATGTCCCGGAGTGTCGATAATGTTGATCTTTGTCTTACCATAACGGACGGCAGTGTTCTTGGAAAGAATCGTGATACCACGTTCACGTTCAATATCATTTGAGTCCATGACACGTTCGGTAACTTCCTGATTGTCACGGAATACACCACTCTGTTTCAAAAAGTTCATCCACTAATGTTGTTTTGCCATGGTCAACATGGGCAATAATCGCAACATTTCTGATATCATCTCTGGTAATCTTCATTTTTTTTTTTCACTCTTTCTTTATGATATTAAAATTACTTACAATACAACGGTTACCATTCTAGCATACGAAAAAAGCATTTCAATGGAAATGATAGCCGAAAATTACACCAAAATATTCGGTAAAATGCGCCGAACTGTACAAAAATATGTTATTATTAGAAAGTATGACAGGCGGGGACGGTTCCTGCTAAATAAGTGATTTGGAGAGGTATTAAAATGAATGAGAAAAAAGGGCAGAGCGATCGCACTGTTGCCGATCGGTGTATTTCTGTTATTGTATCTGGGACTTGGGATTATATTTGAATATGTGATGAAAATTCCGATGGGCTTTTATAATGTGCCCATCATCGTGGCATTTCTTGCAGCTATTCTGGTCGCATGTATCCAGAACCGGGAATTGGTATTTGATAAGAAGCTTGAGATTATGGCACAGGGAGTTGGGGATAAGAATATTATAACGATGCTGCTGATCTTCCTTGCAGCAGGTTCCTTTGTAGGAGTTGTGGGAAGAAGCAGTGCTGAGAGCGTAGCATATTTTATGCTGACACTGATTCCGGCAAGATTTTCAGTAGCGGTTTTGTTTGTTGTTGCCTGCTTTGTATCAGTTGCTATGGGCACTTCGGTTGGAACGATCACATTGTTAACACCGATTGCTGTAGCAGTGTCGAGAGCGTCTGGCTTTGATATGGCATTTTGTGTTGCATCGGTTATGGGTGGAGCAATGTTTGGGGATAATCTTTCTTTTATCTCAGATACGACGATTGCGGCATGTAATGGACAGGGATGTGAGATGAAAGACAAATTCCGGGAGAATTTCTGGATTGCGTTTCCGGCAGCAGTTATAACGCTGATATTAATTCTTGTACTTTCATTTCAGACCGACATACAGGGTCAGGTCAGCCAGACTTATAATCTGGTGCAGATCATACCGTATGTTCTGGTGTTGATCGGTGGAATTATAGGGCTGAATGTATTTATCGTATTACTTACGGGAATTGTATCCAGTCGGAGCATTTATTATGCTGATATGGGGACATACTGCACCTGTTGATCTTCTGACAAATATGGGCTCCGGTGTTTCCGGAATGTTTGAAACCTGTATGGTAGCAATATTAGTAGCGGCGTTATGTGCACTGATCCGGGAATATGGCGGTTTCGATGCACTTCTCAGTTGGATACACAGGATCTTTCGCGGAAAGAAAGGCGGACAGCTCGGAATGGGGTTGTTAGTCGGAACAATGGATATTGCAACTGCAAACAATACGGTAGCGATCGTTATGGCAAATCCGATTGCTGGAGAAATGGCACAGGAATATGGAATCTCTCCGAAGAAGACTGCCTCTTTGCTTGATACCTTTTCCTGTATCTTTCAAGGAATAATCCCATATGGTGCGCAGATGTTAGTTGCAATTGCCGCGGTAGGAGAACTGGGTGATTCCATTTCTGCTTTTCAGATCATGCCGAAGCTTTTTTATCCGATGTTCTTGCTGCTGACATCACTCGTTACCATAATAAGAAGTGATAAATAATAGAGACAATTCAAAGAATATAGAAAACGCTGATCTGTTCACATTGTCAATAAACTCTTTGGTAGTATTCACATAGGAACAGATCAGCGTTTTCTGTTTTATTTGCCAAGTAACATATTTTCCAGTTCCTCTGGTGAGAAGGTGTAAGAGGAGTTGCAGAACTGGCAGTTTACCTCGATCGGCTTATTGTCTGCGAGCAGATTTGCAATCTCCTTTTTACCGAGACTGATAACAGCCTGTGAGAAACGTTCCTTGCTGCAGTTGCAGTGTCACTTCGTAGGAATGGTATCGGTAACTTCTACATTATAGCCTTCAAAGATCTGCTTCACGATATCAAGCGGTTCCATACCCTGGTCGAGGAGAGCGGTAATGGATGTGAATTCACCCAGACGCTTTTCCAGATCAGAGATCAGTTCCTCGGATGCAAATGGCATAAGCTGAATGATAAAGCCACCGGCTTGTTTTTACTGTGTTGAGTTCTTCTCCATCAGAACACCTAAAGCTACAGAAGTTGGAATCTGTTCTGAGGTTGCAAAATAATACGTCAGGTCTTCTGCAATCTCACCCGAAACAAGCTGGGTCTGACCGATATAAGGCTCTTTTAAACCGATATCCTTGATCACGGAGAGCACGCCCATATCAAGAGCTTTAGCGACATCCAGTTTTCCCTTATCATTTGCATGCAGGATAACCTCCGGATTGTTGACATAGCCTTTGACATTGCAGTGCGCATCAGCAGTCACTGTCAGTCCGCCAATCGGACCGCTGCACTGGATCTGGGCGTTAGCAGATCGGAGTCATTCTTACATGCAGCCCCCATCAATGCACCTGCGGTTAGCAGACGACCGAGGGCAGCAGTAGCAACCGGACTGGTATTGTGAATACTTCTTGCTGTTTCAACGATTTTCTTTGTGGTGCCGGCAAAGAAACGAACCTGTCCATCTGCCGCCATACCTCTGATAATATAATCACTCATATGTTATTCCTCGTTCTTTCTATATATAATGTAAAATATTGCACTTTTAAGGTGTCTTTTTAAAAATAATACCTGCATTTATAAAGTGCTGATTAATAACAAAATAATACTTGTATCTATAAAAGTAGTGCTTAATAATAAATTGATGACTAAAATCACTACGGCAGGAGATCAGATATATAATTTGCCTTCGTGATGTTTTTCTCTGGCTATCACATAGACACGTTCACTGTCATCGGTTGCTGGCGTGTGCGTAAATGCATCATACATGGCAAGAAGCTCCATACCTGCCTGTTCTACACAACGAATCATGTCCTCACAGGTCAGTCCGATCTGGTAATGGAATTCCTGCGTTTTTCGGTACAGGTCGTCCTCCTCTTTCAGAAACAGGCTGAGTGCAAGCTCGTTGACATTTTGTTCCTCATCATAATAATTATCCCAAATGAAGCTGACATCATCCCGATCCTCAGCAATCACTGAATCTGCAACGACATCCCCGGAAATAGTGTTTGGTCTTAAAATCACAGATAAAGATACCCCCTGCTTCCAGATAATTATTTGCAAGAGAAAAAACGGTAGTGATCTGGTCTGTATTTGACAGATAGTTGATACTGTCACAGACACAGACAATGGCATTTACTGTTCCATATAATTCAAAGGAACACATATCCTGCTGGAGATACATAATGGATGAGAAACCATTCGCATTCTTTTTCTCGTTCGCAATCTCCAACATATCAGGAGATACATCAATTCCGATCATATCATAGCCAGCGGCGGCAAGCCCTTCCGTGATTGTTCCCGTTCCGCAACCAAGCTCGGCAACCAGCCCATCAGTGATATTATATTCATGAAGCAGACTGGTGATATAGGATATCCATTCATCGTAAGGAATGTTGTCCATCAGTTCGTCGTATACCTGTGCAAAAGCTCGTATAGGCATCCATAGAAAAACCTCATTTCATAAAATCTCAATGCCATCATTATAAACATCTCCGAAAGGAAAAACAACCGTTTCTTTTGAAGCAGCTTTCTATTTGTTGCAGCAGACAGAATATAAAAAAAATAAGGTTTGAGATTGAACATGGCGGCCTTTTTGTGCTAATATAAATTCGGTTAGAAATCCTTATATGGAAGTGGGTAGTTTGGCATGATAAAGTTCTATAGAACAGATCATAAGGTTTTGTCAGAGATAACAGAATATGAAGACAATATGTGGGTTTGTATGACGAAGCCTACAGTAGATGAGACCAAACTGATTGCAGAAGATTTCGAGATTGATCTGGCAGATGTCAGAGCCGCATTGGATGATGAGGAGAGCTCCCGTGTGGAGGTCGAAGATGGTTATACACTGATCCTTGTCGATATTCCGTCGATTGAGATGAGAAATGAACGCGAAGCATATACAACTATTCCTTTGGGTATTATCCTCGTAAAGGACATTCTGATCACGGTATGCGCGGAGGATACACCTGTTCTGGATGCATTTATTGAGTCAAAGGTAAAGGAATTCAGTACAAAGAAACGGATGCGTTTCATGTACCAGATCTTATATAGAAACTGCATGACTTATCAGTATTATCTGCGAGTTATGGATCGCAGAAGAAACCTGATCGAGCAGCGGATCCAGGATGAGACAGAGGATGCGGATCTGATTGATCTTCACGAACTGGAATCTAACCTTGTATACTTTGCAACATCACTTCGTGCAAACGGAGTTGTATTAGATAAGCTTGCAAGATACAGCAGTATCAAGCAGTACCCGGAGGATCAGGAGCTTCTGGATGATGTTATGGTCGAGAACAAACAGGCTATTGAGATGACCGGAATCTATCGAGATATCATAAGCGGTACAAGAGAATTGATGACGACGATTATTAATAACCGCCTGAACAATATCATGAAGTTCTTAGCGGCTATCACCATCGTAATGGCAATCCCGACGATTATATCCGGTATCTATGGAATGAACGTATCAGGTAAGTGGATGCCTCTTGCGAAGACTCCATATGGTTTCTATATTGTATGCGGAATCATAGTTCTGATCTGCATTATCATAGCCTTAATCCTCAGAAAAAAGAAAATGTTCAAGATGTAAAATAAATCTGTCAAACAGCAAATAAGCAGCGTGTCTGTGTACAGACAACGCTGCTGCTTATTTATTTGACGGATAAACACACATAAGCATGAAGGACGATAGTCCGGAATGCGCATGTGTGAAGCGATTTCGAAAGTTCGAAGAACGGAGAAATCGTATTATTTTTACAGGTAGAGGGAGGGTGACACATAAGCATGAAGGACGATAGTCCGGAATGCGCATGTGTGAAGCGATTTCGAAAGTTCGAAGAAAGTTGACCTCGTTAATTCATAATGATAAACTGAATATACTTGAAAAACAGGTATTCATTTCAGAGACAGAAAGTTTCTATCCTTTGAACTTATGGAACAAACCTGTTTGAATGCCGGTACTTAGCGATCCACGAAGTGGGAGCTTTAGAACCGCTGCATGAAAACAGAGCGAGAGCGATTTGCGTAATAAGTTACTAAGGATAGAAACTTTCGTCCGGGGAACATGGAAAACATGTATGGGAAAGGAGATAACAACGATGAAGCTGTTTCATTTGTCGGATCTGCATATTGGCAAGATTGTAAATGGATATGAGATGTGGGAAGATCAGCGTTATGTGTTTGACCAGATCCTTGCATATGTAAGAGAAGAACAGCCGGATGCTGTGATGATTGCAGGAGATATCTATGACAAAGCAGTTCCATCCGCAAAAGCAGTAACAGAATTTGATGAATTTCTGACTGCGCTTGCAGACAGTGGAACGACCATCCTCATTATCAGTGGAAACCACGATTCGGCGGAACGCCTGATTTTGCCAGCAGTATCATGAAAAAGCAGAATATATATATGAAAGGAACCTATGGCGGAGAAGCCATGAAGGTGACGATGCAGGATAAATGGGGAGATGTGAATTTTTATCTGATTGCCGTTTGTAAAGCCGGCAAATGTAAAAAATACATTATCGGATTTAACAGAAGAACCGGAGAAAGAGTCAGCAGCCTTAACATATACAGAAGCCATGCAGCAGGCAGTTGCAGCCATGCAGGTTGATCCGGGGAAAAAGAAATGTACTGATCGCCCATCAGAACGTAACAAATAGTGGAGTGAACCGGCGGTCGGATTCGGAGACGATATCGATCGGTGGACTGGATAATATTGACCGTACGGTATTTGATGTATTTGACTATGTGGCACTTGGACATCTCCATTCTCCACAGCAGATCGGAAAGCCGGAGATCCGGTACTGTGGCACGCCGGTTATCTATTCTATGTCGGAAGCTGACGATCAGAAATCTGTCACAGTGGTAGAGCTTGGAGAAAAAGGAAGGCTTTCAATCCGTGAACTGCCCCCTGCACCAGCTTCATGCGTGGTATAATTTTACGGGTACACTTTTGATGAAGCCATGAGCCGGGAAGCAAATGAAGATTATGCGAGAATTGTGCTAACGGATAAGGAAACGATCATTGATGTTCAAGCGAGACTTCGGACTGTGTATGAGAACCTGATGTCAGTAGAATTCCAGATGGCAGATGGCAGCAGCCCGGAACAGGAACGGACACTTGAGGACGTGAAGAATCTTGCACCTGATGAGGCATTTGCGGATTTCTATAACAGAAAGATGAAACGGGAGCTGTCCGATGAAAATGCAGTTTATATCAGACAGTTGATCCGGGATTATTATGAACAGAGACAGGGGTGAAGATGATGCGGCCACTGGTACTTACAATGGAAGCGTTTGGAACGTATATAGAAAAAACGGAGATTGACTTTCGAAAATTTGGGAAACAGGGACTTTTTCTGATATCGGGAGATACCGGATCGGGAAAGACAACGATATTTGACGGAATCATGTATGCCCTTTACGGAGAGACCAGCGCAGGAAGCGGGAAGAATAACACCGGACGAAATGGTGAAATGCTCCCGAAGTGATTTTGCAGAGCCAAAGCAGCTTACTTATGTAGAGCTGTTATTTGAAAGCGGTGGTCATGAATATAAGATCTGGCGAAGTCCGGCGTATGAGAGATCGGGATACAAATCCATGAAGCAGGCAGAAGTGCGCTGGATGGAGGATGGACAGGAGACAGAGCTGAAAGCGGCAGATATTGATGGTAAGCGGACAGCAGGGGTGATCGGCAGGGTAAGAGAGGTGCTGGGACTTACGGCCGATCAGTTCCGACAGGTTGCGATGATCGCACAGGGAGATTTTAAGAAGCTGTTAGTTGCGGATACGAAGACCCGAAGCGATATCTTTAAGACGATATTTGATACGAAGATTTATGAATATATCCAGAACAGGATCGCACAGGACTGTAAAGAGGCAGAGGGGGGTCTATACAGAGCTTGTTGCAAAGGTAGATCGTACGATAGAGGGAGTAGAGCTGCCGGATGAAACGGAGCTTTATAAAACAGGACTTCAGGATCTGCCGGAGCATCTGGAAAACCGTCATCTGGCATTTGATGATATTCTGGAAGAGCTGCACAGTCTGAATCAGATCGAAGAAAAGCAGGCGGAAGATCTGCATCATCAGATCGAGAGTTATACACAGACCAATAACCAATATGACAACTGGTATACAGCAATCGAGAAAAAAAGAGAATCATCGGTCAGACCTATGATGGCTATGTGGCACATCTCGATGCATACAGACAGGTGAAGCAGGAATTTGTCAGTGCAGAAGCACAGAATCATAGTATGGAAGCACAGTCTACAGAACCGCTTATGCTGAGACAGGCGGAGCTTCAGAAACAGGCAGATTCTTTTGTGCGGTTAAATGAGATGGAGAAAGAACTGCTGCTTGTGGAGCAGGTATGCCATCAGGCAGGAAAGAAAAGACAGGATATTCTTGAAACAAAGAAGAAACTTCAGAAGCAGACCGAGGAGCTGGAACAGATCGTGAATCCGGGTGACACTTCACAGGTGAAGCTTGAGAAGGTTCAGACAGAAAAGAAACAGATTGCAGAACGTATGCAGCGGTTACAGGAGCTTGAAAAAGAATGTCTGGAGATTGATCATCTGGAAATTAAGAAACAGCAGATGGTGGTTGATAATCGGAGTGCATTTGAGAAGCGGAATCAGGCAAATGCGAATTACGAGGAAGCTATCAGAAATCGGAATGATCAGATCTGTGGAGAACTGGCAGCGAACCTACAGGAGGGAACACCGTGTCCGGTCTGTGGAAGTAAGACACATCCGGAAAAGGCACATTGTGACGGAGCTGTTGTAACAGAAGAAATGGTAAAGAAGCTCCGGGCTGCATTTGATCAGGCGGATGCTTCATTCAGACGAAAAAGAAAATGAGCTTGGAAGCCTGAATGGTCGTCTGGAAGAAAAAAACGGAATCAGACAACAGCAGCGGTTATGGAGATGGCAGCCTTTACTATACCGGATAAGACGGTACAGGCTGATGTTCTGATAGATGAGGTCAGAAAACTGCATGTGATCTGGGAGAAAAGGACAGAGAAAACAGAAGCCAGACTGCGGACACTTGAGAAAAAGAGCACAGAAGTTATCAGGAACATAAAAGGCAGCTTGGCGAGCTTCGTTTGCAGATAAAAGAACTGGAAGAAACGGAAGTGCGGGTAACAGAGGAATATCAGGAGGCAGACCGGAGTTACACGGCAAAGCAGGCAGCCGCGGCACAGATGCGACAGGAGATCCGGGGGGATGAGTCGGATATCCTGAAGCAACTGCAACAGGTGAGAAATGAGATTGCCGAGGTGAACCGGAAGAAGATAGAGGCAAGAGATACTTATAATAAACTTGCAAAGGAACTCTCTGCACTGGAAACAAATCTGAAACGTGATGCAGAAGATCAGAATATGCAATACAGACAGGAATGGCAGTTGGAGAAAGATGTTCTTTCTGCACTTGAAACGGACAGCGGAGAAATGAACACATCTGTAAATGACGAAAGTGTGATACAGAAGCTTCCTGACAGCAATCAAGAAAATGATTTTGCAGATGAACAGGAACTGGAAAAGCAGGCAGGCAGCTACGGAGAATGTTATACACATTTCTGTACAGCATCAACGGTTCTGCTTGAACAGATATCCGGGCAGATAGAACGCTCGATCCGGAAGAAAAACAGTGTTGCCATTAGGCATGATGCGATCGCGGAACGATTAGTTAAGAATAAGGCAGCATACAGCAAATTAAAGAAGGATTATGGAGCATATCTGAATATCTATAAGAGATATAGTAAGCTTCAGGATCTTTCACAGGCTGCACTTGGTAATTATAAGCTGGAAACCTATATACAGGAGGTCTATTTTGACCGCATTATAGACAGTGCGAATCACAGACTGCGCCAGATCGTATGCAACCAGTTTGAGCTGAAACGCGGACAGAAGACTGCAGGAAACAGAGGGCTTGATCTGTTCGTGCTGGATCATCGGACAGGAAAAGAGAAAGAGATGTCAAAACACTGTCCGGCGGGGAAGCATTTGTAGCATCTTTGTCTATGGCACTTGGACTTGCCGATATTGTATCTGCAAATGCGGCAGGTGTAAGAATTGATACATTATTTATCGATGAAGGCTTTGGCTCTTTGGATTCTGATATTCTGGAGCAGGCATTAAATGTACTGGCTGAGTTGTCCGAGTCCGATCATCTGGTTGGTATCATATCTCATGTGGAAGAGCTGAAGCATCGTATCGACCGCCAGATCCTGGTTACTAAGGATCATCAGGGCGGCAGTCATGTGGAGATACAGGTGTAAAAAAATATACCCCACTGATCATAGGAAGATATCTGCTTACAGGTATTTGTATGATCAGTGGGGCATTTTTTAATATTTTACAGGAATTCCGTTTACGGATACTTCATCTGTGATCTCGATTACGATACATTTTCGTCCATCGATCTCACGGGTCTCTACGAGATCGGCGCGGTCAGGATTGACCTTGATCACAACCTCCGGAGTCTTTACCTCAAATGATTTTGTACTGGCGATATTATTTGCATAGAGCTGTACTTTTCCCGGAGCCGGTGCAGGCAGAGCCTCTTCGGAACCTTCGGCAACCGGACGCTGGTTCACGGAAGCAGCAGCGGCGCGATCAAAGTTTGCATCAAAGGTCTGCAGTTTTTCTTCGGATACTCCCGAGGTTTCCAGAAGATTCTTTAATGAATTTCTGGATAAGGTCAGTGGCTCCGGACTATCTTTTTGTTCCTCGATCATTTCATTCAGATTCTCATGGATATTCCGGATCACTTCATAATCACAGTCCATTCCGAGTGTATCGGTGATGATCGTCTGGAACGCCTCTTTCTGATTACCGGCAGTTACAGGCATTCCCGTTCCGAGAATATAGCGGATAAATTCTTCATGGATTTCCTCCGGCTTCTTCGTATAGTAGAGGACATTATGGATATCGGCTGTCCGGTCGATAAATGCAGGGAACAGGAAACCGATATCAGGAACATCCACGATCCAGTCACGGATACGATTGTGGAAGGTGTTCTCCGAATCAAAATAACTAAGTCCTGCCTTTGACAGATTTACATGGCAGATACAGCACATGATGTATTCGTAGATCTCATCCGAGGCATCATCCATTGTCAGTCCGTCTGTTGTCTTTCCGGGTACGTCATATGTATCATGAATCAGCAGGATTAGATAGTTTCCGGTATAATCATAATTCTCGATTACCTTATCATAGAACTGGTCGATCAGTTCATCACCTTCTAATTTGCTGTTACGCAGCTTTAACAGAAATTCCTGCGTACCGCCGTCAAATTCCGAATCTGTGGGAAACGGCATCGTGATCAGATTCTTTCCGATCGAGCCGGACAAGTTCTTCTTAAAAATCTCAAAATATTTAAAAGCTTCCTCCTCCGGCAGAGAGAGAAACGCTTCCTTCATTGTCGCAATTTTACGTCTGTCACCATCCACATAGCAGCCACAGATCTTATCAATCGAACAGGTAGCCTGCGCAAACTGATGCCGGATTTCCAGAACCTCTTTCTTTGTCATATGTATCAAACTCCTTTATAAAAAACTTTAATAGTGCATTATGTGTTTTATGCATTCTATGCATTTGAAAAATCTTAAATAAGCCTAATAAGTGTATCACCTAAAAAAAACAAAGACAAGAATTGACATCTATAACTTTTAATATTTTACATGGTTAACAATGATATTTAGGTCAGTTTACAAGGAACTACACGCAGACCACGAAACGGGAGCTGCTGACAACAAATAAAGGCTGAATATCAAGCACAGGAAAAAGTGCGAGGTGTTCAGCCTGTTTTGTTGTCCGGGGTTTCAAAGGGGAATTCCCTTTGGCACACGACTTTGCTTGCAAAGTGTAGTGTGTTATACGCTCTGTCGACGTTGCTACGAAAATGCGGTTGCCACAGGGAGGGCAAGGGCATTTGAAACGGCAGGAAAACAGGACTGTGATTGCGTGGCGTGGAGCCGCAAGCGCAAGGTTGGTTTCATCAGCAGACAGGACGTATATGAAAACTCCCGTCCTTCGTCCCATGCCGGACTTCGGGACAAAATGTCCCGAACTTGTGGACATACTCCCGCAAAAATTGAAATGGGCGGGAAGCCATTTTAGGGCTTTCCCGCCTTGATTGCCCATCAGCAAAGACGGGCGGGACTGTCAACGGCGGCGCATGAAATGCGCCGTTCATCTTGACCGTTGACTGGCTCGGCTGGCTTTGCTATTTTCCAGATAAAATGGTATTCATAGCGCAAATACGCCAAAAATTATTTACTTGTTCAAAGTCAATTTTCAAATCTTGCTGAAAATGAGCGAGTAATGTTTGATTGTCCCATTCATATTGCGTATTGTTCCACGAGAGAAATCCCTCCACAAAAATTTTGTGATCAATATGAAATTGTTGAATACATTGCGTCGTTATAGATACGAATTTTTGAACATCGATGGAGGCAAACACACTATCAGGAACACCAGAAAATGCAACAAAAATTGATCCACCAGAATGTGGACCTCTGTAATAACAATACTTATCAACTAAGCCGCAAGTTACGATAGACAGGTTATGCCCGTTGAATGTATCGTCCAATGTAAATTCTGCTGTCGTTAGTGGCTCTAAATTCCAGCATTCCCCCACTACTTTTGCGTGTGTGGCTACCTGAATAATTTTCTCGGAAAATCCATTGATATTTTCCCATCCCCACAGCCATGTGTTACTTGATGTTGCCTCGCTTCCGATGAATTGAAGCGGATACTTTTGATTTCCAAAAAGTATTACGCCCTCTGAAAAATCAACATTCCAGTCCTGCCCCTTTACCACCTGCTCACTACAAGCAGTCTGTATTGCTATCATTTTACCTAAGCAAGCTGAAAACACTTGAAACCAATTTCCTGTATCAATATTGAGATGCTCAATCCAAATATTTTTTCTGTTATCCTGTTTTCTGTCTTTGACCCAAAATCTCATCTGTATTTCCTCCGTAATATATTTCTTTTATTTCCTCCCCCGCTGTGGGTTTGGATTTTTCAGCAAGTCCGACTTCTGTGCAATCTTTTTCAGCCACTTCTTTTCTTCTTCGGACAGCTTCTTCAAATTCAATTTGAGCCGCTTACAGATAAACGCCAAAGCCGCTTGCTCCGGGTCGCTGTCTGGACTGGCAGTTTCCTCGGCGGTCTGCAAAAAATCTTCCAGTGGGTTATCCTCCGGGACGCTGAAAAAATCGTCCTTATGTGTTTCCCGCAGATCGAGGGCTATCTTGTTTATGTCCTGCTGTATCACATAGCGGCAAAAGCTGTCATCGTCAATATGGGCGGCGAATAAGCCGTCGTAACTGCGGGTCGGACAAGCCGGGATTGTGCTGCTTCATAATGGTTGCACTCACAGCGTCTATAATGGCATTTGCACTCTGCACCTGTTTGCCAGCAATACCGTTTACATAGATTTCAAGGTCAGCCATCAGCCGGGGGAAATCCGGGTGTACCGCCAGTTCACACAAGAGGGAATTATCCACCCGCCCACTTTTCAATAGTTCAATCATATCATCACTCAAACGCAGGTCTGCAAGATCGGCGTTTGAGTGATTTCTTGTTTGGGACAGCCCCAGCAGATAATCGGCGGTCACGCCGTAAAACTTCGCCAGCTTGATAATGGCATAGTGGCTGATGTCCTTGAAGTCCTTTGCTTCATAACTGCCCAGCGCAGACTTGGAGAGATTTATCTGTTCCGCAAGCTGTTCCAGCGTCAGCCCACGCTCCACACGCAGGTCTTTCAATCGTTCTTGTATGGATAGTTCCATGCTCTCCCTCCTTGTCTGCTTGATAAACTGAAAGTTGTAGATTAGTCCCACACGATTTCCAAACAATGAAAGTTTTCTGGAATTGGTGGTACACACGAATAAATATTTAATTCAGACACCTTTATTGTGATTACTCCGTCAGAGCATAGCCATTCGCAATTTACTAATTTTTCTAATTCCGTAGGCAAAATGGTTGTGCAAATCACGATTGAATCTCCTGCAAGAACTAATTCTTCTGCCCCATTGTTTTCTACGATTTCTGTATCATCGTGCAGAGCAACACGCACCCACGCTATGTTAGGCATTAACTCAATCTTTTGTAGCATATCCCATATTTCAGAAAGAGTCGGTCGCCCAAATTCCCATTGGTTCGAGCAATAGAATCCTCCTCTGTATTTCCATTGAAAAATTCATCGAGCGTTAGTAATGGAAAACGTTCTTCATTTTCTTCCAATATTTTTTTGAATGTACCCAACTCTATCATAATCACAATTCTCCTTTCAAATTTCGATTTCCTGTTCCGTTTCTTCCATTTTACCACAATTCCGAGAGCGTGGAAATAGAAAGTTTTCCGGGCTGATTTCCGACCTTATGGATATACGGGGCGGGCGGTCTTTTAGGTGTAGACTTAGGGTAGTTCATCGATGAGCTGCACCTTAAAAAATGAATGATCGTCCGAAAAGGAATACCCCGGCAGGGGAAGCACCGCAACGAGCCACTTTGGGACAAAATGTCCCGAAGTCCGGGGAGCGTGCCAACGCTGGAACACGCCGCAGGAATGGGGCAGGAAGCCTTTTCGGGGAGAACGGCTAAGGAAAAATGGAGGGAACACATGAGAGAGACCCCATATAAACGACTGCCGCCCATAGAACGCAGGCAGGACGGTTCCCTTTACCGCATGACACCGGCACAGAGGAAACAGGCAAACGCCCCTGATCCGCCGGGAGTGCTGCAACTATGAGGACGGGAACTGTATGCTCCTTGACGATGGGGACGCCTACACCTGCCCCCAGACGACTTCTTTCTCGGTCTGCTGTAAGTGGTTCCGCTGGTCGGTCTTGCCGCAAATCGGGACGCTGGAAGCAGAGATTTTCCGGGATAAGGACTTGAAACGCTGTGCGGTCTGCGGCAGAGTGTTCGTCCCCAAATCCAACCGGGCAAAATACTGCCCCGGACTGCGCCGCCAGAGTTCACAGGCGGCAGAAAGCGGAAAGTGAACGGAAAAGGAGGTCTGCTGTGGACAGTTAGGAGTGAAAAAAGCCTTGATTTATCAGGCTTTGCAAGCCCCGAAACGGGGCAGGTGGTATAAAGTATCGTCCACCCCCGGAAATGCCGTTCTAACTGTCCACAAAGCACATTATGACAAACACGATTTATATTCATCAGCCGGAGAAATCGGTCAGCTTCACCCGGCTTCCGAATTTCCTCTTTGAAGCACCTACATTCACGCCCCTGTCCAACGAAGCGAAGATACTGTACGCCTTTATCCTGCGCCGGACAGACCTGTCCCGGAAAAACGGCTGGGCGGACGAATATGGGCGCATTTACCTGTATTATCCCATCTGCGAGGTGGTCGCTCTGCTCCACTGTGGGCGGCAGAAAGCCGTCAACACCCTGCGGGAATTGCAGTATGCGGAGTTGATTGAGATTAAGAAGCAGGGCTGTGGAAAACCCAACTGTATTTACCCAAAATCCTATGAAGCGGTTTCAAACACCGACTTCAAGAAATCCCGTTTTGGTACGCCGGAGGGCTGAAAAGCGTACCCCACAAGTACGATAATCAATCCTCTTGAAGTACGAAAACCGGACGGTATATAGAAATACAGAGATAAAAATATTGATTTATATTCTATCCATTCCCTTCCGATCCGAGATATTTTCTGCTGGATTTTCCTGTGGAAAAAGTCCCGGAAGGGAACGGAATGGGGAAAGGGGTTTCATGGCACAACACGCAATTTTGCGATTTGAAAAACACAAGGGCAATCCGGCAAGACCGCTGGAAGCCCACCACGAACGACAAAAGGAACAGTACGCCAGCAATCCCGACATTGACACCAGCCGGAGCAAGTACAATTTCCACATCATCAAGCCGGAGAGCAGATACTATCACTTCATTAAAAGCCGCATTGAACAAGCTGGCTGCCGCACCCGCAGGGACAGCACCCGGTTTGTGGATACGCTGATTACCGCCAGCCCTGAGTTTTTCAAGAAGAAGTCCCCAAAGGAGATACAGGAATTTTTCCAGAGGGCGGCTGATTTCTTAATCGGGCGGGTAGGGAAAGAAAATATCGTGTCTGCGGTGGTACACATGGACGAGAAAACGCCCCACCTGCATTTGGTCTTTGTCCCGCTGACAGAGGACAACCGCCTGTGTGCAAAAGAAATCATCGGGAACAGAGCCAACCTCACAAAATGGCAGGACGATTTTCACGCCTATATGGTGGAGAAATATCCCGACTTGGAGCGTGGGGAAAGTGCCAGTAAGACAGGCAGGAAGCATATCCCCCCACCCGCCTGTTCAAGCAGGCGGTCAATCTCTCCAAACAGGCAAGAGCCATTGAAGCCACGCTGGACGATATTACCCCGTTCAACGCCGGAAAGAAGAAAGAGGAAGCCCTCTCCCTGCTGAAAAAGTGGTTTCCGCAGATGGAGAATTTCTCCGGTCAGCTCAAAAAATACAAGGTCACAATAAACGACGTTTTGGCAGAAAATGAACAGTTGGAAGCCAGAGCCAAAGCCAGCGAAAAAGGCAAGATGAAAGATACGATGGAACGGGCAAAGCTGGAAAGCGAACTGAAAGACATTCAACGGCTGGTAGACCGTATCCCGCCGGAGGTGCTGGCAGAACTGAAACGGCAGCAGCGACACACAAGGGAACGGTGATTGATGACAGAAAACATTTCACGCCGCAGCATGACGGCACTGCACTTTGAAAATTAAATACGGAGGTACTATGGAGCATATCAGATACAAGAAAGAAACCGAAGTCGTGACTTTTCAAGGAAAGGAAATCACGCTGGAAAATCTCTCCCCGGTGTTCACGCCGGAGCAGGAGGCGGCAAAACGCCGGGAGCTGGAACAGCAGCTTTATGAGGTGTTCCGCAAGTATGCCGACAAGCGGCAGAGTGAGGAAGCCGGGGCATAAGATTTTCCGAAGCCATCGTTGATTTGCGGGGTTGCTGGCGGTATAATAAAACTGTCAGCAGCTCCGTTTCTTTTTTAAGAAAAGGAGCGACAATATGAACAATCGAATAGACGCAATCTATGCAAGACAATCGGTAGACAAAAAGGACAGCATTTCCATTGAAAGCCAGATTGAATTTTGCAAATACGAGTTGAAAGGCGGTAACTGCAAGGAATACACAGACAAAGGGTACAGCGGCAAGAACACAGACCGTCCAAAGTTTCAAGAACTGGTGCGGGACATCAAGCGGGGACTGATTGCAAAGGTCGTGGTTTACAAGCTCGACCGTATCAGCCGTTCCATTCTGGACTTTGCCAATATGATGGAGCTGTTCCAGCAATACAATGTGGAGTTTGTGTCCTCTACGGAAAAGTTTGATACCTCCACCCCGATGGGGCGGGCTATGCTGAATATCTGTATCGTGTTCGCCCAGCTTGAGAGGGAAACCATACAGAAGCGGGTGACGGACGCTTACTACTCCCGCAGTCAGCGGGGTTTCAAGATGGGCGGGAAAGCCCCTTACGGCTTCCATACAGAGCCAATCAAGATGGACGGTATCAACACAAAGAAGCTGGTGGTAAACCCAGACGAAGCGGCAAATATCCGGCTGATGTTCGAGATGTACGCCCAGCCCACAACCTCCTACGGGGACATTACCCGGTACTTTGCCGAACAGGGGAATTTTATTCAACGGCAAGGAACTAATACGCCCCACGCTGGCGCAGATGTTACGCAATCCTGTCTATGTGCAGGCAGACCTTGATGTGTACGAATTTTTCAAAAGTCAAGGGACAGTCATTGTCAATGACGCTGCCGATTTTACCGGCATGAACGGCTGCTATCTGTATCAAGGGCGAGATGTGAAGCCCAGCAAAAAGAACGACTTGAAAGACCAAATGCTGGTGCTGGCTCCCCATGAGGGCATTGTCCCCTCCGACATCTGGCTGACCTGCCGCAAGAAGCTGATGAACAACATGAAAATCCAGTCTGCCCGGAAAGCCACCCATACATGGCTGGCGGGAAAAATCAAGTGCGGGAACTGCGGGTATGCCCTTATGAGTATCTTCAATCCCTCCGGCAAGCAATACCTTCGCTGTACGAAACGGCTGGATAACAAAAGCTGTCCGGGGTGCGGGAAAATCATTACTTCGGAACTGGAAGCGGTGGTCTATCAGCAGATGGTGAAGAAGCTGGCAAGCTACAAAACGCTGACGGGCAGAAAGAAAGCGGCAAAGGCAAACCCAAAAATCGCCGCCCTGCAAGTGGAGCTTGCCCATGTGGACGGCGAGATTGAAAAGCTGGTGGACAGTCTGACGGGCGCAAACAATGTGCTGCTCTCCTATGTGAATGTGAAGATAGCGGAACTGGACGGGCGCAAACAGGAACTTGTGAAGCAGATAGCTGAGTTGACGGTGGAAGCCATCAGCCCGGAACAGGTCAATCAGATTTCTGGCTACCTCGACACATGGGACAATGTATCCTTTGATGACAAGCGGCGGGTGGTGGATTTGATGATTACCACCGTAGCCGCTACAAGCGACAGCTTGAACATCACATGGAAAATCTGACGGGCGGCACACCTCCCGTCAGACCGTTACCCTGTGTAGTCCCTTGTAAACTGTACTTTAGATTTGTAAAAACAAATGTGTAATAATTATATTGCCATACCAATATACAGATAGAAGTCTGAAATGATATATTTCATGCGGAAAATCTATCTGTGTGTTAATGCTTTAAGGAAAAATGAAAGATATCATTACTATTATGTAGTAAGCATTATCTGAGACCGGTACTTAAGTTGCGTCTTTTGCAACTTTATGTACCGCTGCACGAAGATACGAGCGGAAGCGTCTTACGGAATAATATGTAATGTATCTTTCATTTTGATTCAAAAATTTGCTTGATAGATTTTCGAAATGAAGATATATCATTTCAGACTTCTATCGTTCGGTTATTTATAGACACATCTTAATAAATCTTAAGAATATCCCAAATTGTATCTTAATGGTAGAAAGCCTTACAATGATACCGTCAAAGAAAGATATGGAAAATATCAGCGGTTTGCTGTATCCTAAAAAGGAATGCGTGGTGCGCACACGTACCCCATAAGATACAGACAACGATCATATTTTCAGACGAGGAGAGAAAAAATGTATAATATATTAATTTGCGATGATGAGAAAGATATCGTATCAGCTTTAAAGATTTACCTGAAAACATCCGGCTACAATATTTATGAAGCTTACAACGGAAAAGAAGCGTTAGAGCAGATCAAAGAGCATGACATCCATTTGGTGTTAATGGATATCATGATGCCGGAGATGGATGGGATCACAGCGATGTTAAAGATCCGCGAGGAGACGAATCTGCCGGTTATCCTTCTGACCGCAAAGAGTGAAGATACAGATAAGATCCTTGGACTGGAGGTTGGAGCAGATGATTACATTACCAAAGCCGTTTAATCCGGTAGAGGTGATCGCCAGAGTGAAATCGCAGCTTCGAAGATATATGCAGCTTGGAAGCGGACAGATCAAGAAAGATGCGATCGTGATCGGGGGAATTGAGTTGAATGATAATTCCAAACAGGTTACGGTCGATGGCGAACTGGTCAGTCTGACACCGACAGAATATGATATTTTAAGACTTCTGATGGAACATCCGGGACAGGTATTTTCACCGAGAGATATTTACAAGGAAGTCTGGAAAGAAACACCGCTTGGAGCCGAAGGTTCGGTAGCTGTCCATATCCGTCATTTGCGTGAAAAGATAGAGATCAATCCCGGAGAACCAAGATATATCAAGGTGATCTGGGGCAGAGGTTATAAGATGGAATATCAGTAAACCTCTATACAGTCTGACAGGAATGGAGAATGTGAAACATGAATAAGTTAAAAAATAACAATCCCTTTAAATTACTGATCTATACGTTATTTTTTATCACCTGCAGCGTTGGATTTATATTGGGTTATGTACTGCTTGATATGTATGAAGCCGGAATCTTTCAGGGCAGATCGGAATCGGAGCTGCGGGCAGAGCTGGAAGCGGATTATCAGAGCGAGATGTTGACTAACTGTATGAATCGTGGTGCCGAGTATGTTAGAAATACTCTGGATATCAGTTACAGTGATGATGAATGGGGAGACTATGAATACGATCCCGATGCTTTGCAGAAAAAGGATATGAATCATGATAATGTTGTCGATGCAAGTGATTTTCTGATGCTGTTATCGGAAAAGGAAAATGCATTTAATAAATATGATCGTACCTATGAAGAGGATTTGGAGAAAACATATGGATATGCGAAAACAGATCTGTATGTGGGTGTTGGTGATGATTGGGATTCTTCAAAAACGGGTGAATCTAATTCCGTTATGTTGGCACAGACAGATAATTTGCCGGAAAAAGCATTAGTATATGGAGTTTTAGGAGAGAAAGCAGTTGTCAGTACAACGATCGGTATTCCTACCGGAAAGATCCTGAGCTATGATACCTATAAGGAAGCACAGAGTATCGGTGTGGAAAAAGAAGGAAACAATTATGATTATGTTAACCTGCGTATGCCGGATGAAGCAGCTCTTTCCAGGTCAGAGGTGTCTGATGATTATGGAATTGATCTGAGTGATCTGGAGGAATATACCACAGATGCGGAAGCAGAGACGGAAGCCGAAACCAAGAATTCAGGAATATCGGAAGAGTCTGCAACATCAGAAGATTCCACAACAATGGAGGAGGAAATAGAGAGCTCCGGTTCATACAGCACGCCGGAGGGAGTAACGATTTTCCTAGAACGGTGATCAGATAACGATCACAGCAAACGGAAAGACAAAGCAGTATGAGTATGATGCGGAGAATGATATGTATTATCCGATCATAAAAGATGGATATACCGTAATCGTTGGCAATTATGCAGGAGACGATATTACGATATATGCTTCCGGTAATTTATATATCGACGGCACATCTGACGTTTCTTCACGTATGAATAAGAGCCTACAGGCGATCAGCAAGGCTGCTTCGGGAAAGAACAGAATCCTGCTCTTCTTTGGACTTGATTTTGTTTTGTGTATCATATTCATGATCACAAGTATGGTATTACCCGGTAAAGACGGTGTTGTAAGAAAAACAGAAAAGGTTCCGGTTGAAATTATATTGACTGGAATAGTCGTTTTGATAAGTCTGTTGATTGCTTTTGCACAGAATATCAGTTATTCCTTATCATATGCTTATTATAGTTACAGCGATACAGACCGGCTTCATTATTTTATTGATAGCAATATTACAGGACATGATATTGAGACTATTGTATGTCTGATCGGTTTGGGTTGTATCTGTACGGTCGGACTTTTACTGATCAACAATCTGATCGCAAGAGTCAAACAGTCGAATCTGCTTAATACATCATGGATTGTCAGACTGGGTCGCAAACTATTTGGAAAATCGGGAAAGATAACCGCATTTTTCCGGTATGTATTCAGCAAGGTTCCATTTATAATAAAAGCGTTCCTTTTGTATATCGTAATTACGATCGTTGAAATTATAGTGGCATTGCTTGTTACTAATGCTGTATATATAGATGAAGCAGGATTTATTGTATTAATGCTGCTGAAGATCATCTGTGCAATTGCCTATATGGGATTTGTCTGTATGATGCAGGAGCTTTTCATGGGTGGAGACAAGCTTGCAAAGGGCGAGTACGGTCACAAGGTAAATACAAGATTCATGTTTGGAAAGTTCAAAGAACATGGCGAGAATCTGAATCATATCAATGAAGGTGTCCAGCTTGCGGTAGATGACCGGATGAAAAGTGAACGGATGAAGACGGAGCTTATCACGAATGTATCGCATGATATCAAGACACCGCTTACTTCTATTATTAACTATGTCGATCTGCTTCAGAAGGAGGATATCGAAAAAGAACCTGAGGCTTCTTATATAGAAGTAATAGCAAGGCAGTCAGCAAGGTTAAAAAAAACTGATCGTGGATCTTGTGGATGCTTCTAAGGCATCGACCGGAAATGTAAAGGTAGAGCTTGTAAACATGGATGCGAATATGATCGCAGAACAGGCATCCGGTGAATATATTGACAAATTGATGCAGAAGAATATCACGCTGGTAACGAATCTCGCAAAGGATCGTGCAGGGATCGAAGCAGATGGCAGACACCTCTGGAGAGTATTTGATAATCTGTTAAATAATGCATTCAAATATACGATGCCGGGGACTCGGTTATATGTAAATACTTATATAACCGATGAAGATGGAAACGTGATCCGTGATCTTACAAAGAGCATCAAAGAACCTGCGAAGGTATGTATAGAGTTCAAGAACATATCAGAAGCACCGCTGAATATTTCAAGTGATGAACTGATGGAACGCTTTGTAAGAGGTGACAGTTCCAGAAATACAGAGGGAAGCGGACTCGGCTTATCCATTACAAGAAGCTTGTGTCAGCTTCAACATGCGGATTTTAACATCGTGATCGATGGAGATCTGTTTAAGGCTGTGATTACATTTGCATACTGTAAAGAACCACAGGAAGATCAAGATGTGGATCAGACAGAAGCTGCAGAAGCCATAGATATTGAACAGTAGTCACCGGGATTCGAAAAAAACAGTTATTTGTTCACAAAATATATAAATAATTATTGACAACTAACGAATGTTAGAATATACTAACCAACATAAGAACGTAGTAGTTATATTTATTGATATAAAAATGGAGGAATAAAATGATTGTTCAGGAAATCCGTAATGACAATGTGTTTGGTTATGTAAGATATCAGGGAGAACCAAACCGGAAGGATGCAGTGATCGAGAAGCTTAGAAAACAGGGCTTTCGCATTACAAAACAGAGATGCATTCTGTTAGATATTATTCTGGATGAAGACTGTTCTTCTTGTAAGGAAATATATTACAAGGCTGTCAAGAGAGATGACAGTATAGGAATCGCAACGGTATACAGGATGGTGAACACTCTGGAAGACATAGGTGTGATCAGCAGAAAGAATATGTACAAAGTTGCGTGTTTCTAAAAATGGGATCATCCTCCACCGGAACGTACACTCAGGTGTAAAAACACATACAAACATACAAACGGGACATCCACAATGGTGTGGATGTCCTTTTTATATGGTAAAGATAAAATTAAGGGGTACGTTGCTTGTTTTTTTAAAAAGTCTGGAATTTCAGAATGGTATGGCGCTGTATATAAACAACATCGACGTTTGCGTAGTTTCGTTTATGAGACTTGCACTAGCTGTCAGCACCAAGCCCTTGTTTGAACCCATAAGGGGTGAGTTAGGGCGACTGCTGACAAATCGGCGTGCGAGTCGAATAGAAACGCAGCAGGTCGTGTGTTTATATACAGTGCCATACCATCTTGAAGTTCCAGACATTACATGAAAAATTAAGGCAGCTACAAATGTGAAATTTTCATATTTGTGGTTGCTTTTTTTTTAGTTAAGTAGTATAGAATTACCCTATAAGGGAGTGAAGTGGTGGATTAGTGCCACAAAGTGGAGGAAATGAGTCGAAAGAAGGTGGAATAAGTGTCCAAGTGTTTAACAGGTGAATATGAACACAGATTAGATACCAAAGGGCGACTTATCATGCCATCCAAGCTTAGAGAAGAACTCGGTTGCACCTTCATGATCACAAAAGGTCTGGACAATTGTCTGTACGTTTATCCAAATGATGAATGGCAGCAGTTTGCGGATAAGTTGAACCAGCTCCCGATGACGAATAAGAGTGCAAGACAGTTCAAGCGTTTCTTCAACTCAGGAGCTGTAAAGTGCGAAACAGATGCACAAGGACGAGTGATCATTCCACAGACACTTCGTACATTTGCCAACATTGAAAAAGATGTTGTCATCATAGGCAACGGAGAGAAAGCAGAAATCTGGAATAAGGAAGCATGGGACGAGATCAACAATGAAGAATCCCCTGAATATGGATGAGATTGCAGACAAGCTGGATGAATTGGATTTCAGAATATAAGGACAGAAGTGGTAGTTATGGAATTTAAACATACATCGGTTTTACTGGATGAAACCATTGAAAATCTGAATATCAGACCGGATGGTGTTTATATGGATGGAACTCTTGGAGGAGCCGGACATTCGAAAGAGATAGCCAAAAGACTTGGACCGGATGGACATCTGATCGGTATTGATCAGGATGGTGAGGCGATTATAACAGCAAAAGAACGACTGGCGGAGTACGGTGACCGCATTACAGTTGTAAGAGATAACTATCAGAATTTTAAAAAGCATACTAGACGAGCTAAATATACTTCAAGTGGACGGGATATTGCTGGATCTTGGCGTATCTTCATATCAACTCGACAATGCGGATAGAGGATTCACATATCGGGTTGATGCGCCCCTTGATATGCGGATGGACGACCGCCAGACAAAGACTGCAAAGGATATTGTAAATGGATATACCGAGCAGGAACTCTTTCATATACTCAAAGAATATGGCGAAGAACGATTTGCAAAAAAAGTATTGCATACCATATTGTGAAGTATCGTGAGAAAAAAGAGATTGAAACAACAGAAGAATTAAACGATATCATCCGTGGATCAATTCCTGCAAAAGTACGAAATGCACAGGGACATCCATCCAAGCAGACATTTCAGGCAATTCGTATTGAATTAAATCATGAGCTTGAAGTACTAACGAATTCCATTGATGGAATGATTGACTGTTTGAAACCAGGCGGAAGATTATGTATCATCACATTCCATTCGTTAGAAGACAGAATCGTAAAAAAATGCATTTCGTAAAAATGAAAATCCGTGTATCTGCCCACCGAATTTTCCGGTGTGCACATGCGGAAGAAAATCAAAAGGAAAAGTGATAACAAGGAAACCAATTCTTCCAACAGAAGAAGAAAAATGGAAGCAAATTCAAGATCCAAGAGCGCAAAACTCCGGGTATTTGAAAAAGGTATGAATATATAAAAGGGGTGTTTTAAAATGTCAGAAAGACGGAATCACTACTACATAGATGGAAGTACAGTCCGGAAGCTGGATTATTCAGCAGAACCGGTCAGAAGAGAATATGAACCGGCAAGAAGAACAAAAAGATGCCGGCAGAACGCCCTGCCAGAAGAAGACAGGAGAAACAGACAGCAACACCTGCAAGAAAGCAGATGCCACAGAGAAAGAAAACAGGTAAGAACCAAACAGGCGCCGGCTGTCAGACAGAGAGACAGAAGATGGGTCGATGAATTAAGACATGGATTATTCTTATCATTTGCTGTAATATGTGCAGTAGGCTTGTGCTTTGTAATGCTGAAATTAATGGCAGATGTAAAAGAAGGAAAAAATGAAGTTAGTACACTGCAGGGCCAGTTGAATGAACAGTTAAATGTAAATGCAGAATACAGTTCAGGACTTGACAGCATGACAGATCTGGATGAAATATATAAGATTGCAACAACTGAGCTTGGTATGGTATATTCGAAGCCGGGACAGACTGTGTACTATCCACAGAACAGTGACGATTATGTTATACAGTACAAAAATGTTCCTGAGACCAAATAAGTCTCAGGAAATTTTGCGTTATACCCGAACCTGTTAAGATACAGAATATAAAAATAAAATCAAAGGTGGAAAAATATGTCGACAAAAGCAAAGAATTTTCTTAGGAGAATGAAACAGAGACTGGTTATAATATTTGGTATCGCATTACTCTTTTTTGTTGTGCTTATCGGACGTGTGATCTATATCAGCCTTGCAAAAAGGACAGGAGTATCAGGAAGAGGTACTGGAACAGAAGACCTACGACAGTCTGGATATTCCGTTTGAACGGGGAGACATTGTGGATCGAAATGGAAATATTCTTGCCACCAGTGAGAAAGTGTACAATCTGATTTTGGAGCCCAAAAATATCCTGCGTACGGATAAGGGAAAAGAGGCAACAAAGGCAGCGCTGATCAAATATTTTGGAATGGAAGATGCAAAGTTCGATGAATGTATGCAGAACACAGATTCCTTTTATAAGGTAGCCATGAAAGGGCTTGAATATGCAGATGTAAAAGCATTTCAGGAATATTGCAATACAAGAGATGGTGCAGATGTCGTTGGTGTGCGGTTTGAGGAGGAATACAAAAGAAAATATCCAAATGGCAGTCTTGCCTGTCACCTGCTTGGATATACCGTAAGCGGAAATGTCGGACAGGGTGGAATCGAAGGTTATTATAACAGTTACCTGAATGGTGTAAATGGAAAGACATATGGATATCTGACAAATGATAATACCGTAGAATCCGTTACAGTACCTGCACAGAATGGTTATACTGTAGTGTCTACGATCGATCTGAATATCCAGAAGATCATTGAAGATAATATAAAAAGAATATATGCAGACGACTGGTGCAAAGAAGATCGGTGTTATCGCAATGGATCCGGATACGGCAGAGGTTCTTGGCATGAGTACCTCTTATGGATATGATCCGAACGAACCGATGAATACGGATGCACTTCGTAATATGGAGGTTACCGTTACAGAAAGTACGGAAGAACCATCAACAGAAGAAGACAGCAGCGAGGAAGGTTCTTCTGAAGATACGACAGAAGCAACAACCGAGGAACAGAAAGACCCGGAAAAGATCACATATGATTTTTCATCTATGACAGATGATGAATTCCAGAAAGCAATTGATGACCTGACAAGTGATCAGACGTATGAAGCATTAGATGCTGTATGGAGAAATTATTGCATCAGTGATATCTTGGAGCCGGGTTCTACATTTAAGCCTTTTACGATTGCAGGTGCCCTTGAGGACGGAATTGTGAAAGACGGCGATACATTCTTCTGTAAAGGCTATGAGATCGTTGCAGAGGGAACATCTCCGATCTATTGTCATAACCGAAGTGGTGATGGCACGATTACATTAAAGCAGGCGCTAGAGCAGTCCTGTAATGTCGCTTTGATGCAGATCGCAAAATCAGAAGGAAGAGAAACATTTTCCAAATATCAGGATATATTTAATTTTTTGGTAATCAGACCGGAATTGATCTTTCCGGTGAGGGAAGCGGTCTGGTGTATGATGAAGAAGGACTGAATCCGGTCGAGCTTGCGACTTCATCCTTTGGGCAGGGTATTAATGTAACAATGATCCAGATGGCAGCAGCGTTCTGTTCACTGATCAATGGAGGAAATTATTATACGCCTCACACCGTCAGACAGATTTTAGATGAAAATGGAAGTATTATAGAGAATAATGAACCGGAACTTGTCCGCAAGACGATTTCAAAGACAACTTCAGATCTGATGAAGCAGTATATGGCAGGTGTTGTTACAGAAGGTACCGGTTCCAGAGCAGCCGTTGATGGATATACGATCGGCGGTAAGACAGGTACAGCAGAAAAAGATTCCTAGAAATCAGGGCAATTATGTATTATCCTTTATCGGTTTTCTCACCGGTAGAGAATCCACAGATCATGCTGTATGTTGCAGTTGACGAACCAAATGTAGAAAGTCAGTCTACATCCGGTGCCGGAGCACTGTTATTCAATGCGATCATGGAAGATCTGCTCCCATATATGAATGTATATCAGAGCAGTGATGAAGATGTAACGTATAATGGAAAAGATGAGCCGATCAGCTCTCCATTTGAAGGCAATGTAGAAGATTCAACAGGCGAGGGAACAACAGAAGAAGGAAGCACTGCAGAGGGAGATACAACAGCGGAAGATACCGGTTCAGAGAATGTAACCTCTGAGGGAACAACAGAAGCAGTATCTGAAAATGGCACTTCAGAAGAAACAACCTCCGAAGAAACAACAGAAGCCAAAGTTCAGGATGAATAAACAAGGGAATATCTGGCAGACTGACAGAAAAGGCATATTTGTCCGGAAAAAGTAATAAGATATAAGGATAAATAAACCGGCGGGCAGAATGAAGCTTTATAGTTATAATCGGAGAAAGATATATTTTACATGTATAGCGATCGTAATGACTGCGGTTTTTCTGATGGGAAGACTTGCTTATCTGATGGTTGCAAAAGCGGATTATTATAATCGTGCAGCAACCGGGCTTCATGAAAGAGAACGAAGCATCAAAGCACCAAGAGGAAGGATATACGACAGAAATGGAAATATCCTGGCTGATAATAAAGCAGTCTGTTCCGTATCGGTCATCCACAGCCAGATTGAGGATGAAGAAGCAGTTATACAGGTTCTGAATGAATATCTGGATAAGGGAGAAGCGGAGATACGCAAAAAAGTAACCAAGGTATCCTCCCGTGAATTGATCGCAACAAACGTTGCGAAGGAAACCGGAGATCAGATCCGGGAATTAAATGTTGCCGGAATTAAGGTTGACGAGGACTATAAAAAGGTATTATCCTTATGGAAGCCTTGCATCCAAGGTTCTTGGCTTTACAGGAGCAGACAATCAATCAGGGAATCGTTGGCCTTGAGGTCTGGTATAATGAAATTCTGGCAGGAGAGGACGGAAGCATTCATACAGTAACGGATGCAAAGGGAATCGAACTGCCAAATGTAAAAGAAACGAGAGTAAGTCCTGTACCGGGAGATGACCTGGTACTTTCACTGGACTTGACAATACAAAAATATGCAACACAGGCGGCTCTTTCCGTTATGGAAGAGAAGCAGGCAAAACGTGTGGCAATGATCATTATGAATCCGCAGAATGGAGAGATCTATGCCATGGTTGATGTGCCGGAATATGATCTGAACCAGCCATTTCAGTTGAACACGGATCTGGCTGGATACGAGAGTATGACTGACGGTGAGAAGATGGATGCGTTAAACAATATGTGGCGTAATTTTACAGTCAGTGATACGTACGAACCGGGATCGACCTTTAAGATCGTGACAGCGACAGCAGCCCTTGAGGCTGGAACCGTATCCTTATCGGATACCTTTTACTGTCCGGGATATAAGATCGTGGAGGATCGCAGGATCCGGTGCCATAAGACGACAGGACATGGTTCGGAGGACTTCCGGCATGCACTGATGAATTCCTGCAATCCGGCATTTATGACGATCGGAGAACGGACAGGAGCCACGAATCTGTATCAGACCTATCAGAAGCTTGGATTGTTTCAGAAAACCGGGATCGATCTTCCGGGTGAGGCAAATTCCATTATGCATAAGCTTTCCGATATCGGACCGGTAGAACTGGCAACGATGTCATTTGGACAGTCCTTTCAGATATCACCGATCCAGTTTGTGACTGCTGCAGCAACCGTTATAAATGGTGGGAATAAGATCACACCACATATCGGTATGAAGGTGGTGGATGCGGAGAGTCAGGTTATGACGGAGCTTCAATATCCGGTCACCCAAGGGGCGGTCGGTAGTGAAACATCGGCGACAATGCGTGATCTGTTGGAGTCTGTTGTGGCAGAAGGCGGAGGCAGCAAGGCGCAGATCGAGGGATACCGGATTGGCGGCAAGACAGCAACCAGTGAGAAGTATCCGAGAGGAACCGGAAAATACATATCATCTTTCCTAGGATTTGCACCGGCAAATGATCCGCAGGTCATGGCATTTGTTATGATCGATGAACCGACAGGAGTATATTATGGAGGAACGATAGCAGCCTGTCATACAGGAGGTATTTTCCAATATCCTTCCATATCTGGGAATACCAAAAAGAGGAATAAGAAAATTACCTCATACGTGAGGAAAAATATAGCCATTTCAAAATGAAATGACGGGTAAGGAGTACAAAGAAATGAACTTGGATTTTTCAATTATTTTACCGATACTTATAGCGTTTGGAATCAGCGTGGTGTTAAGCCCGATCGTGATCCCATTTTTAAAGAAACTGAAATTTGGACAGTTTGTACGAGATGATGGACCGGAAACACATCTGAAGAAATCAGGAACACCGACAATGGGCGGACTGATCATTCTGTTGAGTCTGGTGATTACCTCGTTATTTTTATATGAAGGATTATCCGGATATCCTTCCGGTATTGTTTGTAACACTTGGTTTTGGGCTGATCGGATTTCTGGATGATTATATCAAAGTCGTTATGAAGCGTTCCCTGGGACTTCGTGCATGGCAGAAGATGCTCGGACAGTTCGTTGTAACAGCAGTTTTTGCATATTATATTGAGAAATATACCGAGATCAACAACGAGATCATTATTCCATTTGTCGGTAAGACAGTTGTTCTTGATAAATGGGTTTATATCGTTTTGTTATTCTTTGTTGTACTTGGAACAGTAAATGGTGCAAACTTCACAGATGGTCTGGATGGTCTTGCTTCTTCCGTAACAGCATTGATCGCTACATTCTTTACAGTTGTTGCGATCGGAACCGGATCCGGTCTTGCACCTATCTCCTGTGCAGCAATGGGAAGCTTGTTAGATTCCTTGTATATAATGTATACCCTGCAAGAGTGTTTATGGGTGACACCGGTTCTCTTGCACTTGGCGGATTTGTAGCATCGATCGCATACATGCTGAAGATGCCATTATTTATTCTGATCGTGGCATTCATTTATTTTATAGAAGTATTATCGGTTATCATCCAGGTAGTTTCATTCAAACTGACTGGAAAACGAGTGTTCAAAATGGCACCGATCCATCATCATTTTGAGCTTTCCGGATGGCCTGAGACAAAGGTTGTATCAATATTTGCGATAGTAACAGCCGTACTTTGTGTTGTAGGTTTACTGGCTGTTTAATACGGAGGATATGAAGATGAATTTTAAAAATGCTTTAGTGGCTGGTACAGGTAAGAGCGGCATCAGTGCAGCAAAGCTGCTGATCGCTCATGGCGTAAAGGTTACGCTGTTTGATGAAAATGAAAAAAGAGATAAAAATGATCTGATGGAGAAACTCTCCCAGTCAGAACTTGTTACGATCCTGCTTGGAAAATTAACGGATGAAGTATTAAAGCAGACAGATATTATGGTTATAAGCCCGGGTATTCCGGTTGATTCTGCATTTGTAGAGGATATAAAGAAAGCAGGCATTCCGGTATGGAGTGAGATTGAGCTTGCATATTATTTTGGTAAAGGAAAGATCGCTGCGATCACAGGAACAAATGGCAAGACAACGACGACGGCACTTGTTGGCGAGATCGTAAAGGCGTGGAATCCGAAGACGATCGTAGTTGGAAATATCGGTATTCCATATACCGAGCTTTGTGATACAACCGATGATGACAGTGCAACAGTGGCAGAGATCAGCAGCTTCCAGTTAGAGACGATCGTGGATTTTCATCCGAATGTCAGTGCAATCTTAAATCTGACACCGGATCATCTGAACCGTCATTATACATTTGAAAATTACGGAAATGTCAAGAAGTCGATCACAAAGAATCAGACAGAAGATGATGTGGTTGTATTAAACTATGATGATGATCATACAAGAGCAATGGCAGAGGGAATCCGCCCAAGAGTTGTATATTTCAGCAGACTGGAGAAGCCTGCAGGCGGTGTATATGTAGAGGATGGTCACATTGTGATCGAGGCAAATGGAGAAAAGATCGATGTCCTTGCATTAAAGGATCTGATCCTGCTCGGTTCCCACAATGTTGAAAATGTGCTCGCTGCAGTTGGTATCTCTTATTATATGGGAGTGCCGGTCAATGTCATTCGTGATGTTGCAGTCAGTTTTAAAGCCGTAGAGCATAGAATAGAGTATGTAAAGACAGTGGCTGGTGTGGATTATTACAATGATTCCAAGGGAACCAATCCGGATGCAGCCATCAAGGGAATTCAGGCAATGGTAAAACCGACTTATCTGATCGGTGGAGGCTATGATAAAGGCTCTACCTATGATGAATGGATCGATGCATTTGACGGAAAAGTCAGATGTTTGGTTCTGATCGGTCAGACGGCGAAGAAAATCGCAGAGACTGCCAAGAAACACGGATTCCATAATATTGTATTTGAAGACGATCTGTTAGGAGCGGTAAAATATATTGTCATGAGAATGCAAAGGATGGAGAAGCAGTTCTTCTTTTCTCCAGCATGTGCAAGCTGGGGAATGTTTGATAATTACGAGCAAAGAGGAAGAATGTTCAAAGAATATGTCCGCGATTTTAAGGAGTGAAATATTTGAATGACAGAAACAGGAACACAGATACAAATGAGATAGATATCAGAAGAAAGCCGTTATGGTACAGCGGACGTTACTTTGACTATCCGCTGCTTGGCATTGTACTGGGGCTTGTTCTGTTTGGACTGGTCATGGTTTACAGCACCAGCTCCTACCGGGCAGATGAACTGTATGGTGACAGTACATATTTTGCAAAACGACAGCTTGTTTTTTTGAACTTGTTGCACTGTTTGGAATGTTTCTGGTATCGAAGATCGATTATCGCAGATATGCAAGATATTCCAAATATTTTCTGTATGTGGCAATGGCACTTTTTTAGTGCTGGTCTACATTATAGGTAGTGCGAGCCATGGATCGACCAGATGGATCTATATTGGTGCATTTGGATTCCAGCCGTCGGAATTTGCAAAGCTTGCGCTGATCGTATATACCGCAGATATCTGTACCAGAAAACCCAGAAGCCTGAATACACTGAAGGGTCTGGCGAAGATGCTTCTGCTTCCGTTTGTAACGATCATACTGATCGCGATCGAGAACTTAAGTACCGCGATCATATGCTTTGGCATTGTGGTGATCATTGTATTTGTCGCCAGCCCGAAAAAATGGCCGTTTGTGCTGATGGGGCTGATCGGAATCCTGATGTGCGTGATATTTATTGCAACAGCAGGCTATCGTGCAGATCGTATCCGTATCTGGCTTGCACCGGAAAAATACGATGATGGATACCAGACGATGCAGTCCCTTTATGCGATCGGATCCGGAGGCTTTTTGAAGAGGCATTGGGAACAGTATCCAGAAGATGGGATTTATACCAGAGTCCCATAATGACATGATTTTTTCCGTTATCTGTGAAGAGCTTTTGGTTTATTTGGTGCGGCACTTGTAATCGCAATGTTTGTGGTCCTGATATACAGATGCGCACTGATCGCAATCAATTCCGGTGAACGGTTTGGAGGTCTGATCGCAACCGGTGTTATGGCACATGTTGCTGTTCAGGTATTGATCAATATCAGTGTTGTAACAAATACGATACCCCCGACCGGTGTACCGC
>VOFK01002490.1_pt1 | contig 34402 bp, 44 predicted proteins | sample 5384121 | NCBI WGS metagenome assembly VOFK01 (sample SAMN12384730, study PRJNA508395) | human gut metagenome | isolation source: healthy gut J | host: Homo sapiens | reverse complement strand
CTGGTAGCGCTTCGTTCGGTTACGTATTGCTGCTGTTCCCCAGCCGCGCGTATAAATCATCGCCGATCATTGGTGTTCTTGTCCCCGTCCTCGATGCCCGTATAATCCCTTCCCGTTCGAAGCGAGCGCATACGATACGGCCGAACCAGCCACAGGAACGGCCTCTTGCGGCGACAAGCCGTTTTCGGTTTCATAACTTACGTAAACGTCTTGGCCGTGACAGGCAGATCCAGCTTCACGGCATCGGCACCGTCGCCTACCATGAACGAAGCGAAAGGCTCAGCACCGCGTTGCGCAGCCATACACACGCGAAAGGTGCGGTGCGGTGAAACTCGCAGGCCACAGGAGCCGTCGTTTTCCAATCGAACGATGCGGAACGGACATATCCACGACCCGCTCGACATCTTCGGGAATGCCATTCGATTCGAAGGAACCTTTTCCACACATCCGCCCAGCAACAAGGCGAACATAGCCGTAAAGAGATAGTTTTTTTCATAATCAACGTAATTTTCAAACGTAATTAACACCCGGATCCGGATGTAATTTAAAACTACACAAATGTAAACATTTTTAATTCTATTTTATATCAAAAGCCCGAAATATTTTCAGCCCCGCATTCTTCCGCTGCAAAACGCCCTTTTTGCACCGAAAAAACACCCGGAATGGCAAATCCCGCAAAGTTTGCTTATATTTGCATACTGAGGCATATGGATACAACAAGATGATCGACCGAATCAAAAATAATCCCCGGCTCAAACAATTCGTCATCGGGCTGATTTCGCCGCACAGGCACCCCCGCCCCGTCTTTGGGTGCGCTGGTTCGTGAACCCTTTTTGTTCACAAAAAAGGCCGCGGGGCGCTTATCCGCCGCCACGCGCGGCTCGACGTTTTTCCCCCTGGCGGCGCGCTTCGGTGGGACGCGACGCCCTGATCGAGGATTATGCAGTCGTCAATAACGGTGCGGGAGACGTGGTGATCGGCGACCAGGCGCGCATCGGCATCGGATCGATGGTCATCGGCCCCGTACGCCTGGGCGACCGGGGCCCCGGACTGGGCCAGCATGTCTTCATCTCGGGCTTCAACCACGGCTACGCCGACGGCACGCGCGACTCGAACGAGCAAGAGCTCGTCCGCAAGGAGGTGGTGATCGGCCGCGAATCGCATCGGAGCCAATTCGGTGGTCGTGGCGGGCGTCACGATCGGCGAACGCTGCCAGGTCGGCGCCGGGAGCGTCGTCACCAAGGACATCCCTTCGTACAGCGTCGCCGTAGGCAACCCGGCGCGCGTAATCAAGCGTTATGACGCCGCACGCGCAAAATGGACACGTGTCCATGAATAACCAGAAAGTCAGCGTCGTCATTCCCGTATACAATACGGAGGCCTATGTCGAACAGACCCCTGCGTTCGATCATGGGACGAGACCCCTGCGCGACATCGAACTCATCGTCATCAACGACGGCTCGACGGACGGCAGCCTGTCCGCACTCGAACTCATAGCCACCGGAGGGGCCGCATCCGGCTCTACACCCAGCCCAACAAAGGGCTTTCTGAGACCCACCCTTGCAAGGGATCGACCGTGCCCGGGCGAATTCATCTACTTCATGGACAGCGACGACCTGCTGGAACCCGACGCCCTCGAACGCTGCTACGAACGCTGCCAGTCAGACCGGCCGATTTCGTGTTCTTCGACGCCGAAAGCTTCGGGGCGGCGGCCTCCGACGCCGCATGGTTCGACTACCGGCGTGCAAAATGATTGAACGGAGGTCTGCGGCACCGACCTGCTACGCAGGATGCTTTCACTGCACTGCTACCGGGCTTCGGCCTGCCTGAGTTTTTATCCGCACCGCCTACCTGCGCGGGCTGGGACTGCGCTTCTACCCGGGGATACTCCATGAAGACGAACTCTTCACCCCGCAACTTTACCTCGGGGCGTCGCGTGCAGGTGGAATCGAACGCTCGTTCTTCAAGCCATACACGGGATTCATCATGGGACGCGGGTTTTCGCGCCGTAACCTCGAAGCTACACTACCCGTCCTGCGCGAACTCAACCGCTTTGCCGCGCAGCGCGACGCCTGCCAGCGGCAACTCCATACGTAACGACTGCACCCCGTGATGTGCAACGCCTGGGCACTTCCGGCCGGGGCACGCTGGAAACTGGCCTGGGATGCCCTGCGGCACTACCGGGCAGCATCGACGGCCGCGCCCTGGCGACGCTGCTGTTCAAAAACCGCTAAAAAAGAAAACGGGAAATGAGTGTCAGGCGGAGTAATTGGCTTCGGGCGTATTCTCCTCGATCGCAAAAAGTACGCGGGCATCGTCCGTAACGCTCGTGGTGACGGGTATCGCTTTCGCGCCTGTTCACCCCGAGCAGTTCGGCGTGGTGAACATCGCCACGGTAGTGATCCTATCTTTTGCCATCTTCAGCGATCTGGGCATCGGCCGGCCGTCATCCAGCACAAAAACCTCGACAGGCACGACCTGGGCGGGATATTCGCTCTCGGTATGGTCGGGGACAGTCATGGCTGCTGTTTTTTTCGCAGCAGCCGGCACGATCGCCTCTCTCTACGGCGATTCGCAGGTGCTGCGCAACGTCCTGCGCATCCCGCTGAACCTCTTTTTTTTCGCCGCGGCCAACATCGTCCCCAATGCCCTTATCCCTGAAGGGAGAAACGCTTCCGGTTCGCCGCCATGCGGTCGATCCGCTCACGGTTGCAAATTGCGGGGGCACGGCCGCCATCGCCGCAGCCTATGCCGGGGCAGGAATCTACGCGTTGACGATCAACCCGGTGTTTTCGAACCTCGATGCTCCTGGCGATAAACTCACCGCCAGACCCCGCTGCCGCTGCGCCTGCGCCCGGGACGCAAGGCGCTGGGCAAAGCTATTCTCGTTCTCGGCCTACCAGTTCTCGTTCCAGTTGATAAACTATTTCAGCCGCAACCTCGACAAGCTGCTCATGGGGACGTTACATGAGCCTCTCGCAACTGGGTTATTACGACAAGTCGTACCGGCTGATGATGCTCCCGCTTGCAAAACATCGCCTATGTCATATCGCCCGTCATGCACCCCATCTTTTCGGAGATGCAGCCTGAAACAATTGGGCGCCTCCTCGTCCGGCTGCTGGCATTCATCGGGCTGCCGCTCTCGGCCGTGCTCTTCTTCACGGCACAAGAGCTGGTGCTCATCATCTTCGGCGACCAGTGGGAGCCGTCCGTCCCGGTGTTCCGATACTTTGGCGCTCTCGGTCGGCATCCAGATCGTGATGTCCACCTCGGGGCTCGATCTTCCAGGCCGCCAACGCCACGCGGATGCTCTTCCTCTGCGGCGTATTCTCGGCGGCGCTCAACGTCGCGGCGATCTGCACCGGCATCTTCGCATTCGGCACGACCGAGGCCGTGGCCTGGTGCATCTGCGCCTCGTTCGCCGTCAACTTCGTGCAATGTTACCACGCGTTGTTCTGCCTCACGCTGCGCACGGGGTGGCGCCCGTTCTGGCAAAATTTCCTCTCGCCGCTTCTGCTCACGGCACTCGTCGGCCTGCCCCTGGCAGCAGCCGGATGGTTGCTCCCGCCGATGCCGCTCGTGGCGTCGCTCACCCTCAAGGGGACGGCGGCACTCGGCGTATGGCTCCTTTATGTGCACCTGAGCGGCGAATACAACCTGAAAGGGCTTGCATACCGGCTCCTCGCCCGCAAAAACCGATAACAGTATGAAAGGATTATTCGTCGTCTTCCACGGGTTTTCGGCCCACAGCGGCATCAGCAAGAAGATCTTTGCCCAATGCGACGCACTGCGGCGCCAAACGGTGCCCGACATCGAGTTGTGCCACATCGAGATAGCGCCCGACGGCACGCAGCGCCGAATGGTCGGCGGACAGGCGATCCGCACCTTCGGCAGGGATTGCCCAAGCTCGAAAAAAAGGGTCTCCGCTGAGCGACATCACGCGCTACATCCGCCACGAAGGGGTGGAGTTCCTCTACATCCGCCACGACCACAACGCCAGCCCGGTGCTGATCCACTGGCTGCGCAAAGGTCAAAAAACTCGGCGTGCGGATCGCGCTGGAAATCCCGACCTACCCTTACGACGCCGAATTCGCGCAGTCGCCCGCGGTGCGGAAGCTCAAACTGCGCATCGACCGCATGTTCCGCTGCCGCATGGCCCGCTACATCGACCGCATCGTCACCTTCTCCGACGATACGGAGATATATCGGCCGCCGACGATCCGTATCTCAACGGCATCGACTTCGGGAGCCTCCCGCTCAAAAACCCAGGTACACGGGGATCACCACAACCTACGGCTGCTGGCCGTGGCGAACATCCATTTCTGGCACGGCCTCGACCGCGTGATCGAAGGACTGCGGGACTATTACGCCGCCCCGCACCAGTGCATCGTCCGCCTGCGCATCGCGGGCGACGGCGTGGAAACGCTCATCGCAGAGTACCGCCGCATGATCGACGCATACTCCCTGGCAGAGTATGCCGGGTCATCGGCCCCCGTTCGGCGCGGCGCTCGACGCCGAATTCGAATGGTGCGACATGGGCATCGCCAGCCTCGGGCGCCACCGCAACGGCATCACCGGTATCAAGACGCTCAAAAAACCGCGAATACGCCGCACGCGGCATCCCGTTCGTATACTCGGAACGGGACAGCGACTTCGACGGCATGGGCTACGTGATGAAAGCCCCGGCCGACGACACGCCCCGACATCGCAGCACTCGTGCGTTTTCTACGACGGCTGCACCTCACCCCGTACACAGATCCGCGGCACGGTCGAGGGACGCCTCTCGTGGACAACCAGATGAAACAGGTATTAACCGAACTTTTCGAAGCATGACCGTAGCGATACTCTTCTGGGCGGGGGCTCGTCTTCCTACACTCGGATACGGCATCCTGCTGTGGCTGCTGGTGAAGATCCGCGAAGCCGTGCGCCCCTGCACGGCGGCATGACGTGCCTGCCGACCCGCCCGAGGTGACGCTGCTCATCGCCGCCTACAACGAACAGGGAGGTCGTGGCGGAAAAGATGGCCAACTGCCGGGCATTGGATTATCCGGCCGGAAAGCTCCGCGTGACGTGGATCACCGACGGCTCGACCGACCGCACCGTCGAACTGCTCGCCGCCTACCCCCGAGGTGACGGTGCTGCACGACCCGCGCCGGGGCGGTAAGACCGCGGCGCTGAACCGGGCGCTGGGAATAGTCCGCACGCCGCTGGTCGTATTCACCGATGCCAATACGATGCTCAACCCCGAAGCCGTGGCGCAGGTCGTCCGCTGCTTCGAAGACCCCGCAGTGGGGTGCGTGGCCGGCGAAAAACGCGTCGCCGGGACAGGGAATACGGGCGCCGCCGCAACGGAAGGCGTCTACTGGAAATACGAGTCGAAGCTCAAGGAGCTGGATCACCGCCTCTACTCGGCGGTGGGGGCAGCGGGGGAGTTGTTCGCTGTGCGGCGCGAACTGTGGCAGACGCTGAGGGAGGATACGCTGCTCGACGATTTCGTCTGCTCGATGCTGATCGCGGCACAGGGATACAGGATCGCCTACTGCAAGGAAGCCTATGCGCTGGAGAGCCCTTCGGCCGACATGGGCGAAGAAGGCAAACGCAAGAAGCGCATCGCGGCGGGCGGGCTGCAATCGGTATGGCGGCTGCGCAAGCTGCTCAATCCGTTCCGTTACGGGGTGCTGTGGTTCCAGTACGTATCGCACCGCGCGCTGCGCTGGACGCTGACCCCCGTAGTGCTTGTCGCACTGCTGCCGCTCAACGTCGCGCTGCTGTGGTCGGGCCATCCGGCGCTCTATGCCGCGATCCTCGCCCTGCAATGCGCATTCTACCTGGCCGCCCTCACGGGATGGGCGCTGGAGCGCAGCGGGCACCGCAACAGGCTGCTCTTCATCCCCTACTATTTTCTCTTCATGAACCTCAATGTTTTCCGCGGGGCATCGTACCTGGCGACCCACCGCGGAAAGGGTGCCTGGGAGAAAGCCCGCAGAGCCTGACCGATTTTTGAACGGAACCTGAAATATTATGCTATATTTGCATGTCTAAACCTCTCCTCATGAAAAACATCGCCATAAATCCCGAGGACTACACGATCCTGGCCGTCGACGACATTGCCACCAACATCATGCTGCTGAAAGCCGTGCTGAGCCGCGCCAAATACAAGATCGTCACGGCATCGGGAGGTAACGAGGCACTCGAAAAGGCCGCGACGGAGCTCCCCGACCTGATCCTGCTGGACATCATGATGCCCGACATGGACGGCTACGAGGTGATCAAACACCTGAAGGCTGATCCCGCATTGCAGGACATCCCGGTGATTTTCCTCACGGCGCTGCACAACCCCGAAGACATCGTCAAGGGGTTCAAACTGGGAGCCAGCGACTACGTCTCCAAGCCGTTCAACCACGAGGAGCTGATCACCCGCGTATCGCACCACATCTATTTGGCGGCGGCGCAGCGCACGATCATGCAGCAGCGCGACGAATTGCAGGCCACGGTCGACGCCCGCGACAAGATGTACTCGGTAATAGCCCACGACCTTCGGTCGCCGATCGGCACGTTGAAGATGGTTTTCAACATGCTCTCGATAAACCTTTACGCAGCAACAGATAGGCGAAGACAACATGGAGATGATCACGATGGGCAACAACATCACCGAGAGCACCTTCATGCTGCTGGACAACCTGCTCAAATGGACGAAGAGCCAGATCGGACGCATGAACACGGTGTTCCAGGAGGTCGACATTTCGGAGGTCGTGGTTTTCGCCAGCAAGATGTCCGACCTCGTGGCACAGGTCAAGAACATCGCCGTCGAATACGACATCCCCGGCCCGATTACCGTCCCGTGCGACGTAGACATGGTGAAAACGATCATGCGCAACCTGATGTCGAACGCCATCAAGTACAGCAACGAAGGCGGACGGATCGTCATCAGCGTGCGAAACCCCCACCCATGCCGTAATAAGCGTACGCGACTTCGGCACGGGTATCAACGAGGAAAACCTGCCCAAACTGCTCAACCCCGAAATACACTACACCACCTACGGCACCAAGAACGAAGGGATCGGGGCTGGGCCTGCAGCTCGTGCAAGACCTCACGCGCCGCAACGGCGGGGAGCTGACCATCGAATCGACACTGGGCGAAGGCTCCACGTTTACGTTCACCATCGCCAAGGTGCAACCTAAGTCCGAGACCGTAGAAGACACGGGGGGGGGTATTGCGCGTCCCTGAGCGATAAATGGCTCCTCGACGGGCTGGCCGCTTTTTTCCGCCGCGAAAAGGCGGAAAAACGGTATATGTACCGTAAAAATCCGGGCGGACACACGGATACCTCCCCGAAAAGGTCGCCATGAGCGATCTTTTTTGTTATATTGCAGGATAAAACCCCGACCTCGCCATGAAGTATTGCAGTACGATCCTCGTGGGGCTTCTCTGCACGGCCGCCTGCCTGGCGCAGACCCCGCTGCCCGAAAGCCGCCGCACCTCCCCGGAAATATTCATCTATAAACCCGATGCCAAAGAGCTCCGCGAACTGCATGTGAAAGGCGCGGCGCCCGACGAAGGGATGCTGCACACGTTCGTCGGCAAATATGCTGCAGCGGAAAAAATTCCGCAGCTCCCCCGGGGAAACTACCTGCGGGTCTGGACGGACGGGAACAAACTCGTATACGGCGATCATGTCGTGGACAATTTCTATTACAGGCTCGTCAAGGACGAGCAGGTGATGCTGATACTCTGCGACACGCTGGGCAACATCATCGACGATGCCGTGGTAAAACGGGGCTCGAAACGGATGAAATACGACCCTGCCACACGCACCTACAACCTCCCTCGCATCCGCGGCGAAGAGGCCACGGTCGAGGTAAACAACGACGGCGTACTGCATTACATCACCATCGCGAACGAACCGGACTACCCTACCGTCCCGGGTTCTTCAAAACGGCCTGGGGAACGGTCAAAACAGCCTTCAAGCGGGTTTTCGCACCGGGGAAGCTGCCCGCGCGGGACAAGTACGACGGGTTCGTGGTATTCAGCAAACCCAGGTACAAACCCGGGGAAACGGTGAAATTCAAGGCGCACATCAACCGCAAAGGCAAGCCCCTCGACGAGAAGGTCGACGTGGCACTCGTTTCGTATTACTCCCCGTCGATAGACACGACCCTCGTATCGCTGGCGCCCTACCGTCCCGGCATGTACGAATGGGAGTTCAGGCTTTCGGACAGCCTCCGCCTCCGTCTCGACAAGGATTACACACTCCGTTTCCGGACGGGCGACAAGCGTGCGAATGACGTCACGGGCCGTTTCCGCTACGAGGAGTACGAACTCGGGAAGCTCACCTTCACGGCCAGGGCCGACAAGCAAAAATACGCCCGGGGCGACACGGTGAGGATTTCACTGAGCGCAGCGGACGAGAACAACATGCCGGTATACGACGGGCGGGTAAAGGTCTTGGTCAAACCCGCCAGGTACATGGGGCTGCAAATTCCTCGCCCGCACGGCATTCGTCCCCGACCGGCTCTGGGAGCATACGTTCGGCATGGAGGGCAAGTCCACGAAGGAAATCATCCTGCCCGACTCGATATTCGTCGACGGCGTGTCGATGTATTACGACGTCGCCTGCTCATTCTTCGATGCGGGCAACGAACGCAGGGATGAGCGCATAAGCCTGTACCGGGACGCAAGGCGGAGGCGGATCGACTATTCGGCCGACCAGGGGATGCTCGCCCTGCGTGAACTGTACGACGGCAAAGCGTCGAAAGCCGTGCCCTGGTAACCGCCTACAACCCGGAATACGGGATCGTATGGCAGGATTCGGTCACATTGCCCTGCAGTGTGCCGCCTGTCGTGGATCGTCAGCGAATACGAGGTGCAGAGCGCCACGGCATCGGAGGACATCGAGGTCGGAAAGCTGCCGGGCGAACTGATCGGGCACCGCTTCTTCCGCTGGGACGGCAACGTCCGGCTGGTGGTGAACAACCCCGCGAAATTCCCGTTCTGGTACACGATCTGCATGGGGGACAAGACGATTGCCAAGGGGTATGCCACCGAACTCGACTTCGCGCGCAAGGACAACGGCCGCAAGGGGCTATTCGATGCAGATAGCCTATCTGCAGGGGGAGAATGCCCGGACGATACGCGGCGAGCTGCCCTTCACGGAGAAAAAACATCACGATGGAGGTAAAGACGGCGGCGACCGTCTACCCCGGACAGAGCGCAAAGGTCGAAGTGGCGGTGAAAGACCGCAAGGGACGCCCGGTGAAAAATGCCGACGTGACGGCCTATGCATTCACCTCGAAATTCGAAGCCCTGCCGCCGGAAGTGACGATCTACGGGAAATCGGCATCGGGAAAGGCCATCACCCCGAAAAACTACGAGGCCGACGAGGATTTCCTCTACAACACCCACAGCAGGATGGATTGGCCGCTATGGCGGCAGCGCATGGGACTCGATTCGATCGAATACTACAAATTCCTCTACCCGGAGCCGTTCTACGCCTACACCGAGGAAGCCCCCGGAAGGCTCACCCAGCTATCCCCCTATGTGGTCGTCGACGGGGAGGTGCAGGGTATCCATGTCCTGTGGATCGACGAACAACCCCACTATTTCAAACAGGCGCAGCAACTGACGCCGTACAGCTTCCCCGATATGGCCGGGGCTGCACACGCTGCGGCTGCGCACCTACGACAGGGAGGTGACCATCGAGAACGTCTATGCGGGCGAAGCGGGCTAAAGACCATCGTTTTCGGTAGACGGCGGACGATCCGCAGTGCAACCCTGGGAGGTTTCCGGAGACAACCATCCCGTGCGGATCTCCGTCCGGGAATACGGAAGAAAAGAAAGGCATGCTCACGCAGCGCGACAGCGCTGCTGACGCGGCACATGATTACGGTCGACAATACCTTCGGGAAAGCAACCCTGCTCACAGGACAGCCGGACAGGCAATCCTCCTACACGGTTGAAACCGAGCTGCCGGGCATTATAAATGCCGGCGGGGTCTACTACCTCAACGGCGCGGAGAAGCAGGCCCGCCGCTACCGCTGGGACAGGCCGCAGGCCGAAACGGCGATCCTGGCCGGGCCGTTCCCCTACCGGGGATTCACCACCGGGGGCATGCAGGTCGGAACGCTCTATTCGGATACGCTTGCAGTCAACAGTTTCGAGATCGAGGGCGGCTACCGTTACGACATTCGGAACAACTACCTGAAACAACAGAGTTGGGAGCAGAACCCGATCCAGAGGCAGCTCGAACCGTTCACACAGAAGGTCTGCTTCGGGCAGGACGCGCTTACGGCCGAATCGATCCGCGGCATATTCAGGCGGCAGCTCGCCGACATGGTCGAAAAAACGAATCGGGGCTGATCTCTGCCGTCCCGCAGATATCGCTCATGGACAGCTGCCGCCTGCAACTGTCCACAGGCAAGCTGGCGGACGGCACAAGGGGCACAGCCGATCATGGTGTTCCTGCAATCGACGGGCAAGTACCCCCGCCAGCAGGCTCTACTACGGCACGACGACCGAAATCGACAGGCTGCCGGAGGGGAACCTCCGCGTAGACCTCATCTTCAGGGATACGACCCGCTGTTCGGCCACCATAAGGCTGCGGAAGGGCGGCATCAACTACCTGCGGATGGATTCGCTCGTAAAGGAGCCGGCCGACGACCGCAGCCGCGCGCTGTTCGGGAAACTGGAAAGGATGTTGCGCGTATCGCGCCCCGCGGCACCGCTGGCCGACTACAAGCCCGCGGAGGCGGGCGGGACAACCGTTGCGGAACCCGGGACGCATCAGCGAAGCCAACCTGACGGGCAAAGTCGTCACGGGCACCGTGCGCGACCCGTATGGGGAGCCCATTGCCGGGGCATCGGTGCAGATCGACAGGGACTAACGTCGGAACCGTCACGGATACGGACGGAAAATTCACCCTTTCGGACACGGGACGGGGGGAACGCTCGTCGTCAATTATATCGGCTACCGGAATTTCGCCACCAAACTGATCTCCGGCTACAACTATAACATCGCCCTGGAAGAAGATTACAACGCACTGGAAGAGGTCGTGGTCGTAGCTTACGGAAAGTCCGGAAAGAGGGCCGTGGTGGGAAGCACGGCCAATTCCGCGACGGTCACAACGGAAGTGGCATTCGCAGAATTCGACGAGGAAACGGAAACGCTCACAAGTACGCTCGCGGGCATGTCCGCCGGGATACAGGTGCGGGGAACGGGCACAATCGCCGGCCAGGCCCCGATGATCGTCGTGAACGGCGTACCCTACGACGGGGCGCTGTCGGACTTCGATCAGGGAAGCATCCTGTCGATGAACCTCGTCAGGGACGCGAACACCGCAATCTACGGGACGAGGGCCGCAAACGGGATCATCTTCATCGAAACCTCCGACCGGAACGGGCGGGCGGCGACCGCTTCCCGCTCGAGGCCGGCATGCCGAACAACACGCTGCGCACCGATTTCCACGACGACGCATTCTGGAAGCCCTGCCTGACGACCGACAAAGCGGGGCGGCTGGCCTTCGAAGTGACTTATCCGGACGACATCACCAGCTGGGACGCCAATCTCATCGCCGTCGGCGGCCGCAGACAGACGGACAGGAAGCAACTGCGCATAAAATCGTACAAGCCGCTCAACGCCCAGCTCTCCGTCCCCCGCTTCGCCATCGCGGGCGACAGCCTCAATGCTGCCGGACGGCTGACCAACCATACCGGCGACACCTTGTCCGTACGCCGCACGATCGAAACCGACGGACGGACAGCCGAGGAGCAAATACGCATCGCCACCTCGCATACGGACGCAATACCCGCCGTCGCAGGGGATGCCGACAGCATCCGGATCGTCTACTCGCTGACGACGCCCGGAGGCTATTTCGACGGGGAGCGGCGTGCGATCCCGATCTACAAGGCCGAAATCCTGAAACCCACGGGGAGTTCGCCGTCCTCAACGACACCGCGGCCCTGCGGTTCACGCCCGACCCGGCGCTGGGCACCGTGACGATCCACGCCGAGGCATCGGCCATGCAGGCATTCCTCGACGAGATCGAAAAACATCGACCTCTACCCCCACCTCTGCAACGAGCAGATGGCTTCGAAGGTCAAGGCTCTGCTCTCGAAAAAACGGATATACAGCCTGTTCGGACGAAAATTCAAGGACGACGACAAGGTCACGAACCTGCTGCGCAAACTGACGGCCAACCAAAACGACGGCAAGTTATGGGGGTGGTGGAACCGGGAACAGACCGAACTGTGGATCTCACAGCAGGTCGTGGAGGCATTGCTCGACGCCGAAACGGAGGGTTATAAGACCGGCCTCGACCGGCAGGCACTGACGGACGCGCTGCTGGCCGGCCTGAACCGCCGTATGCCGGCAGCGGCATCCGACACGACAGGGATGCGAAAAAACGAACTGCTCTCGCTGGTGGGGCTTCTGCGCAAGCTGGACGCCAGGATCGACTACCCGCGCTACTGCGCCTTCATCGCGTCGATCCCCGATGCGACGCTCGGCAACCGGCTCCGGACGGCGGAAATGCTGCAACAGCTCGCCCCGGATGGGATGCCCGCCGCGGATTCGCTGCTGGCACTGGCCTCCCGAACCATGATGGGATCGTTGTACTGGCGCGACAAAGCGCCGCTGGAACCGACGCCCGCAGGTTCGCGCAGCCGGACATGAGCGACGTCGAGAACACGCTCACGGCATACCGCATCCTGCGCGCCGCGGGCAACCGTTCAAGGCCGGAGTTGGAAAAAGATCCCGCAACTACTTCTTCGAACAGCGCAAAAGCGGTTCGTGGCGCAACACCTTCGTCGCGGATCGTGGAAACCATCATGCCCGACATGCTGGAAAAGGACGGCGGCGCGTTCCGCGAAGCGAGCCTGACGATCGACGGACAACGGTTCGGCAAATTCCCGACCCGGACATACGCCCCCGGAAAGGAGATAACCGTCCGCAAAGAGGGTTCCATGCCCGTATTCTTCACAGCCTACCAACAAGCCTGGAACGACAAACCGGAACCTGCGGCAGAAGGCTTCACGGTCTCTACCCTGTTCCGCAAGGACGGCAAGCCCGTGACAACTCTCCATGCCGGGGGGAGCGCGTCGAACTGGTGGCAACCGTAACGGCCGATTCCGACGCCGGAATACGTCATGGTCGAGATCCCGATCCCCGCAGGCTGTTCCTACGACTCGAAAGAAAAAGGCGATTTCTGGAAAGAGACACACCGGGAATATTACAAGGAGAAGGTCGCCGTCTTCTGCAAAAAAAAAGAAAGAAAGCTCCGCAAGGGGACGCATACCTTCACTGTCAGGCTCCTGCCCCGCTATACGGGCTCCTACCACCTCAACCCGGCGCGTGCCGAGCTGATGTACTATCCGGTATTCTATGGCCGCAACGAGATGAAAAAGTGCGGCGTGGCCGAGGCACAGGAGACCCGCTGATCCCGGAAAAAGACATGACGGCAGCGTGACGATTGCGTCCGCTACCTGAACCGGCAGTTCAGCGACCACGGCCTTGTGGTCGCTGACATCTTCCGGAGGCATGTAATAACGGATGCCCTCGAAAGCGTCGTCGTAAAAGATGTAGTCGATGCGCAGTACCCCTCCCAGATAGCGGAAAGTACCGCCGTAACCGCTCCCGCTGTCGCGGAAACCGTCGGTCATGTTCCCCCTTCATCGTATGGTAGGTATAGGACGAAGGCGTATCGTTGAAGTCGCCCGCAAGGATCACCGGGTAGGGCGAAGCATCTATTTCGACCCGGATTTCACCTACCTGCCCGGCACGGATACTACTGTTGTGTTCCAGCTCGCCCAGTATTCGCTCGACGGGTGCGTCGCGGTTGTAATCTTTCCGGAACCGGCGCCTGAGCTGGGCGATGCCCGAAGTCTGGAGGTGGACGGAGAAGAGACGCACCGTATCATCGCCGACGAGCAGGTCGGCACGCAGGTGTCGTTGTTCGTATCGGCAAACCGGACGTATTTATGATCGAGAACGGGATAACGGCTGGCCAGGGCCGCACCGCCCTCATGCAGGAAATAGGGCATCCGCCGAGCGAAGACCTTCCCGATGCTGTCGGCCGGAAATTCCCTGCTGTCCATAAACTCCTGCAGGCAAAGCACGTCGACCTGCTCGCGGTTCACCATGCCGGCGATGGCCCTGGCCGTAGCGGGCGTGGATTCCAGTCTGCGGAATCCGTTTACGTTGAGCGTGGCGATGCGGATGTCGTGCGGATTACCCCTCTCCTTAAAATCGGGAAGCTGAACCATGGCTGAAATATACCCCAGGTTGAGTACCAGCGCGACCAGCGGCATCAGCAGGACGATCCATTTGCGGCGAACCGCCCACCAGACCAGCGCAACTCACGTTGGCCAGCAGCACGACCGGCATGAGCAAAAGCGAGCGTCGCCCAGGAATCCGCCCTCCCCGGGGAGACGGACGAAGCATACCGGCACAGGACGGCGGCGACCAGAAGCAGCCCGGTGAGCACCACCGAAATGCCATAAAAAAGGGAAAGAAACGGCTTTGCGACCCATTTTGTGCACTATTAAAGCGATTAACGCGTACAAAGATATGCTTTTACAAATAAAATCAGTATATTTGACGATCAAAAAAGACGCGATTTGGAATGAAGAGGATTTTTAATCTCTGGCGGTGCCGGATTCATCGGTTCGCACCTATGTGAAAGACTGCTTGACGAAGGAAACGACGTGATCTGCATCGACAACTATTTTACCGGGCACAAAAGCAATATCCGGCACCTGCTGAAACACCCCAATTTCGAAGTCATAAGGCACGACATCGTCTATCCCTAGCATGGCCGAGATCGAGGAGATCTACAACCTCGCCTGCCCCGCTTCGCCGATCTACTACCAGCACGACCCGATCAAGACCACGCAAACTTCGGTTATCGGCGCGATCAACATGCTCGGCATGGCCAAATACAACCGGGCGAAAATCCTCCAGGCCTCGACCTCTCGGAGGTCTACGGCGACCCGCTGATCCACCCCAGCGCGAGGATTACTGGGGACACGTGAATCCGCTGGGGCTGCGCTCGTGCTACGACGAGGGCAAACGCTGTGCCGAGTCGCTCTTCATGAGCTACTACCGCGAACATGGCATCCCGGTGAAAATCGTCCGGATATTCAACACCTATGGCCCGAAGATGGACATCAACGACGGCCGCGTAGTCTCGAATTTCATCGTCCAGGCATTGCGCAACGAACCGATCACGATCTACGGCGACGGCGGACAAAGCCGCTCCGTTCCAGTACATCGACGACCTGGTCGAAGTGATGATCCGCCTGATGGACGATACGCCCGACGATTTCACGGGCCCGGTCAACATAGGCAACCCCAATGAATTCACCATCAACGAACTGGCAGCCATCGTCCTGGAACTCACGGGTTCGAAGTCGAAGATCATGCACATGCCCCTGCCGTCGGACGACCCAGCAGCGCAAGCCCGACATCTCGCTGGCCCGCAAGATGCTCAACGACTGGGAACCCACGATCCAGCTGCGCGACGGACTGGTAAAAGACCATCGCCTATTTCGAGGATATCCTGTCGCGGGGGAGCGTCCGGCACTGATCCGCCCCTGAAATCGGCCCGCCCTTCTTTGAACACCGTCAGCCTGTTGAGCACCGCCCGCCTGTTTGAGTACAGCCCGGCACAATTCCCAATGCAGCCCCAACCCTATTTTTCCAGGTAGTCCCGCAATACGGAGCCAACCAGCCGTATCAGCGTGCGCGTCGGATGCAATGCGGCGAACCGTTGAGCATTCCCCAATCGTGTACCACGCCGTTGAAGCGCACGGTCGTCACTTCGACGCCCGCCTCGTCCAGACGACGCCCCATCGCCTCGCCCTCGTCGCGCAGGATGTCGTTCTCGGCAACGACGATCAGCGTCGCAGGCAATCCCCGCAGCCGTTCGGCAGAAGCACGCACGGGCGACATGAGGTCGTTGCCGCGCTGAGCCGGGTCTGAAAACGTACTTGCCGAACATCCATTTCATCAACGGCGCGGTCAGGGAATCGCTGGCGGCCGTATTTCACATACGAATCCCCAGTCGTACCCGCATCGGTCACGGGCCACATCAGCACGAGCGTGCGCAGCCGCGGCCCGCCGTGATCCTCGGCCACGAGCGCCGCCGCAAGCGACATGTTACCGCCGACGCTGTTGCCCGCCAGCGCCAGCCGGCTGCCGTCGACCCCGATCTCCCGGTCGTTTTCGGCCACCCATTTCACTGCGGCATACACCTCCTCGACAGCCTTCGGAAAATGCGCCTCGGGCGAAGGCGTATAGTTGACGAATACCGCCGCACAACCCGACTCCACGACAAGGTCGCGCACCAGCCGCCTGTGGGTGGGATAGTCGCCCAGCACCCAGCCCCCGCCGTGAATGAACACGAACGCCGGAAGATGCACGCGCCCCGCCCCCGAAGGGCGGACGAGGTTCAGGCGCAGCGTATACCCTTCGCTTTCGACCGTCCGTTCGGACTCCTCGATGCCCGACAGATCGACATGCACGGCCGCCTGCACATCAGCCAGGACGCGACGGGCCTCCCCGACCGGCAACGATTCGACGGGAGCGCCGCCGTTCAACACTTTCAGATAAGCTTTGGTTCCCCGCGACAGGTGGTCGTCCTGCAAATAATCCGGAGCTTCCTTCAGATGATCCATAACAAACCGTTTTAAAGTTTATGACACGGACTGCAAAGGCGCTGCCACAAACGAAAAAAAAGCCGGACGAAATGTCCGGCTTTTCGGTATGTCATAAGCGGTTTTTACTGTGCCATGGCATGACGGAACCCGTCCACCTTGTCCCAGTCGCCGCGCGTGAAGTCGGGCACGGCGACCGGCATACTGTTGTGTTCGAGCGACGCCGCGGTCAGCGACCCGGATGCACGACCATTCGGCGGCGTCGTAGACGTCCTGATCGAGCGGCAGGCCGTGGCGCAGGCAGTAGACCAGCCGGTAGTCCATGATGAAATCCATGCCGCCGTGGCCGCCCACGCGGCGGGCCTTTTCCTCGATGTCCCGGGCGATCGGATGTTTGTAACGCTCCATCAGCGCCGCCTTCGCCGCCTGGGGATGAACGAATGCTCGCTCAGATTCTCGTGGTCGGGAATCTCCTCGCCGGCGATTTGCTCGGGACGGAACGCATAGCCCTGAACCGGATATTTGTTGGCGAAGCCCTCGGTGCCCGTAAGCTGATACATGCGGCTGTAAGGACGGGGCGTATAGACGTTGTGTTCGAGCAGGATCGTGCGGCCCCGCTCGGTCTTGATGAGCGTCAGCGTCTGGTCGGCATTGGCGAAGGTCTCGGCACCCATCTTCTCCTTGGCGAGCTTCAGGCCATTGACCGACTTGGTATCCATCGCCACCAGGCAGTTCATCTTGTCGCCGCGGTGGATATCCAGCAGCTGGCAGGCCGGGCCGAGGCCGTGCGTGGCATAGACGTCGCCGCGGTGCGACTGGTTAAAAGTCGAGGCGCCAGTTGCCCTGGTAATAATCCCAGTAGGGTTCGAGGTTGTGAATATAGGGAGCGCTTCGGTGTGGAGTATCTCGCCGAACAGCCGTGCTGGGCCATGTTGAGCGTCGTCATCTCGAAGAAGTCGTAACAGCAGTTCTCGAGCATCATGCAGTGGCGCTGTGTCTTCTCGGCGGTTCGACCAGTTGCCAGCACTCTTCAAGCGACATGGCGGCGGGAACTTCGACGGCGACGTGCTTGCCGTGCTCCATGGCATAGACCGCCATCGGGACGTGCAGCTGCCACGGGGTGCAGATGTAAACCAGGTCGATGTCATCGCGCCGGCAAAGTTCCTTCCACCCCTCCTCCCCGCTGTACGGGGCGCGGCCGGGAGGTTATGCGACGGCGAGGATCTCCTGCGACTTGTCGACACGCTCGGGGTAGAGGTCGCAAAGAGCGCCACGATCTCGACCCCGTCGATATTTGCGAAGCGTTCCACGGCGCCCGGGCCGCGCATACCCAACCCGATGAACCCTACGCGTACGACCGGGATCGGGTCGACCGTCAGCCGCAATAGGAATGCTGGGCCCTCGGCGCGGGCCGGGACGTCGAATACGATCACGCCGTCGACGATGCTGTAACCTTCCTTTCGGCGAGGGTGCTGCAACCGCAGAACAATACGGTCGCCGCCGAGAACAATAAAAAAGGCAAATTTCTTCATTATATCCGGGATATTTAGATGTTTAGACAAAAGTATGAAATATTTTGAAATCTGCGCTCATTTGACTACTTTTGCCGACGTAAAAATCACACACCATGTTTCGTAGATTAGCGGCGGTAATCCTCTCGGTCGTCCTGCTCTCACCGGGCTGGCTCGGCATGACGGGGCTCACGCTGCCCTTCGCCATGATCCCGCTGCTGTGGATCAGCGCATCGTACGACCAGACGCGCCGCTCGTGGTGGCGCATGTTCGGCTGGGCGGCGCTGACCTTCGCGCTGTGGAACATCCGACCGTCTGGTGGATATGGAACGCCACTCCGGTGGGGCCCGTGGCCGCGACGCTCGCCTCGACGACGCTCAACATGATCGCCTTCATGTTGTTCCACACCGTCTCGAAGAAAGGGCCGAAGGCTCTGGCATACACCTTACTCATTGCCGGGTGGATCGCAACGGAATACTGGTATACGGTCGGCGAATTCTCGTGGCCGTGGCTGATCCTGGGCAACGGGTTCTCGCACGACGTCTGGGCCGTACAGTGGTACGAATACACGGGCGTTTTCGGCGGCTCGCTGTGGGTGCTGCTCTGTAATATCCTCTTCTTCGAGGCGCTGCGGGCACGCCCATCGGGCGGTGGATCCCGGCCGCGGGCGTCCTGCTCCTTCCGGCCGCCGTGTCGCTGAGCATCTGGTGGAGCTGGGAGCAGCCCGACGAGGGGACGGCCGAGGTGAGCATCCTCCAACCCAACGTCGACTGCTACGACAAATTCCACGGCCGCGCCGACTGGCAGGAAGATAACCACCGACCTTCTGGCATTGCCCGCCGGGGCGCAATTCATCTGCTGCCGAGACTGCCGTCCCGGGGGCATTACTGGGAACCGGGTCTTTCGGAATTCCGCCCGGCCGACGAACCGGGCATGTTCTGGCAAGAGCTACCGACAGCCTGCGCCGGTCGCACCCCGGGCGCTGCTCGTCACGGGCGCCAACACCCTGCGTTATTATGCCGCCGGGGTACAACCCCGCACGGCACGCAGGGGACGGGTTCGGCGAAGGTTACTACGACGTATTCAACACGGCCGTAGGGCTCGACTCCGCAGGCCGGATGCAGCTGCACCACAAAGGCAAACTGGTGATCGGCGTGGAAAATACCCCGACACTACTCTTCGACATCCTGCAATTCCCTCGTGATCGACTTGGGCGGCGTCGTGGGACAGATCGGCATGGGGCAGCACGGCACTGCCTTCGAACACCGGGGGCGTGAAAACCGGCCCGGCAATCTGCTATGAAGGACTTTACGGCGATTTCTTCGGCGATTTCGTGCGCCGCGGGGCACAGTTCATGGCCATCATCTCCAACGACGGCTGGTGGGGCGACACGCCCGGCTACAAACACCTCTTCACGATCTCGCGCCTGCGCGCCATCGAACACCGCCGTGCCATCGCCCGGTCGGCCAACACCGGCATGTCGGGCTTCATATCGGCCCGCGGCGACGTGGGCCAGACGCTCGGCTGGGAGCAGCGGGGCGTGCTCACCGCCGAGGTCCCGCTCAACTCGGAACTCACCTTCTACACCCGCTACGGCGACTGCCTGGCCCGCATCTCAGAATACCTGATGCTGCTCTGTGTGCTCTACTACATCGCCTACCGGGCCAAGAAAAAAGAACCACCTCGTAAAATAAAACCCGAAACCCGATATGAATTACACCCAGACCCTCGAATTCCTCTTCCAGTCGCTGCCGGCCTTCGAAACCAAGGGCGCGACGGCTTACAAGCCGGGATTGGAGCGCATCACCGCATTCTGCCGCCACATCGGCAACCCCCAGCGCAATTTCTTCACGATCCACGTGGCGGGCACGAACGGCAAAGGTTCCGTATCGCATATCATCGCCTCGGTATTGCAGCAGGCCGGCTACCGCACGGGGCTTTTCACCTCGCCCCACCTGCAGGATTTCCGCGAACGCATCCGCGTCGACGGCGAGATGATTCCCAAACAGAAGGTCGTGAACTTCGTGGACAAACACCACGACAAGATGGTCGAGCTGGAACTGTCGTTCTTCGAAATGACCGCGGCACTGGCTTTTCGACTACTTTCGCACAGAGCGACGTCGAGGTCGCGGTGATCGAAACGGGACTGGGCGGACGACTCGACGCCACGAATATCATCGTACCGGTCGTAAGCGTCATCACCAACATCGGGCTGGAGCATACGGCGCTGCTGGGCGACACGCTCCAGAAGATCGCAGCCGAAAAAAGCCGGAATCATCAAGAAGAGCATCCCGGTCGTGATCGGCGAGGGCGATGTGCGCTACAACGAAGTGTTCGAGCAGGTCGCTGCGGCCAACAAATCGAAAGTCATCTATGCCGAAAAAGGTATTCTCGTGCCAAGAGTGCGGTTGCCGGGAAGGGCGGCAGCACTTCTGCATGCACCGCGTGCGCGACGACCGCAAATTCGAGGTAGACCTCGACCTTACGGGCAATTACCAGCGCCATAATATCCTGACAGCCGCGGCGACGGTCGATTTCCTGCACGAGGAAACCCCGCTGACGATCTCCCGCCGTGCCTTCCTCGAAGGGACGCGCGATGCGGCGGCCATCACTTCTCTGGCGGGACGCTGGCAGAAGCTGGGTGAAAATCCGCTCGTCGTCTGCGACACGGGGCACAATCCCCACGGCATCGCCTACGTGGCCGAACAGCTCAAAGCGACGCCCCACAAGGAGCTTTACTGCGTGATCGGGTTCGTCCGCGACAAAGACCTGGCACACATCCTGCCCCTGCTGCCCCGCGACGCACACTACATCTTCACGCAGGCTCAGACCGAAAGGGCATTGCCCGCCGCCGAACTGACAGCCAAGGCTGCGATCTACGGGCTCAGGGGGAAACCATCCCCGAAGTGCCGGCCGCCGTGGCACACGCCCGGGAACTTGCCGCTGCGGACGATATGGTCTTCATCGGCGGCAGCACCTATGTCGTCGCCGAAGCGCTCTGATACATACGATATTCAGAACCCGCATAAAGTCCGTCCGGGGAATTCCGGACGGACTTTCTTTTTGTCATCCCGAACAAAAACTATAAAAAATAGTTTCATATGAAAAATTTTTAGTTACATTTGCATAAAAACCAATCGCATGAAACGAATCCTTCCGCTCCTGGCGGCCATGATCGCATTGACAACCGTACTCCCCCGGCAAGGCGCAAACCGGTAAATATTACATCGACAGCCGGGAAACCACCCGTGAAGAGCTGTTGAAACTTCCCCGCGGGTACAATCGAATCCATGGCGAATTCGGTGGAAAAACGGATTGCCCGTAGTGCGTATAAAATTAAAAACCCGAAGGCGGGGGAACAGGCTCCGGCCACCGGGCAACAGGAAAAAAACACTGCGACCCCGCATGAAAAAGCGATGCAACTGGTACGAGGAATCTACGAGCAGCACACCCCCTGCTCAAGCGAGGGCGACCTGGCGGCCGATTTCCGGGCTACGAAATATGCCGGAGGGGATCTCACGCTTACAGCCCTGCGCGGCAAAGTCGTGCTGCTGAACTTCTGGGCTACCTGGTGCGGCCCCCTGCCTGCGGGAACTGGCGCCGGAAGCCCTGCCGAAAATCATTCTCGAACGGTTTGCCGCAGACAGCGAATTCGTATTCCTGCCAGTCGCCTATACCGATTCAAAAGAGAGCCTCGACAAGTTTTTCGCAGGCGACGAACAGCAGAATTACGCTTATCTGCGCGACCTGACAGCAATGGATCCGGACAAACGGGTATTCGGCCTCTATGCAGAGCAGGGCGTTCCGCGCTCCTTCGTAATCGACCGCAACGGCCGCATCGTCCTCGGGTCGCTGGGTGCGGCACAGGAGGAACTGGAACGCATAGCGGCGGCTATCGAAAAAGAACTTTCCAGATAACGGATAAAAACAGCCCGGCCGTAAAGGCGTAGGATTATAATGATGTAATGACTTGATTATTCAGGTCATTACATCTTTGTATAGGGATAATAGATAACGACAAGGCAACGGTTTGTTTTCAGCCTATTCCGATCAAAGTAAATTAAAATTCATAGATTATATCTGAAGTTCAAGAAGAAATAAAACTGAAAGATTATCACCACAATGAATCTCAAAACACGACAATGGTCAACCCTTGTATTATTTTACTTTTTTGTTCATTTTAATTTTTAAATATAGTCCGTTTCCTGTTTTCCTTAAAACTTATTATCTTTAATGCATGCTTTTCCGATTCCCGCATTCGTCATGGTTGCCGGCCTGCCGCCGGTTGTTGCTGTTGCTACCCCGCTTTGGCGCTGGCGGCGGGACTTTCGGCGCGGTCGCTGGTCAAGGCGGACATGCAGCTGGCGAACAACGCCGTGTTGGCGATGTATCAGGACGAGGATGCCAATATGTGGATCGGAACCTACGACGGACTGCACCTCTACAACGGCAAGAACACCTTTTGTTTTCCGCATGGAGCTGGACAACGAATTTTCGCTGTGCAGCAATATCGTGCTGGAGATAGCCCCGGCCGAAAAGGGGCTACCTATGGGTAGCCACTTCGCTGGGGATCAATAAATTTTCCCTGCGCGAGCGACGCGTCGTCGAAAGCTATATGCAGTACGTCGACGTGGAGAATATCGCTTCGGACAGCGAGGGAAACACCGTGCTTTTCTCGGGTGAGGATTTTATCACCTGCTACCGCCCAGGGCGCGCCTTTTTCGAGGACGTGTATATTCCGGGCGTCCGCGCTGCGGAGATTGTCACCGTCTGGTCGGAGGCACCCCGGGTGTTCTGCACCTTGGGGCGGGACGGAGAGTTGGTGCGTTACCGGCTCAACGACGGCGAAGGGAAAAGTCTCGTGCGGGTATCCGGGCGCCAGCTCTCCGCGCGTCCGGTGCGCAAGGCGTTCTTCAATGGCGGCAGGCTCCATTTCGTCGACACCTCGGGCGGGCTGTGGCGGTATACGTACAAGGACGAATCGCTGGTGCTGCTATCCGACCTTTCGCAGCTGGGCGAAACGGGCTTTACCGTGTCGACGGTCTGTTCGTTCGGGGACGAGGTTTATGTGGGCTTCCTGGCCGGGGCCCTGGGCCGTGTTCCCGAGAAAGGAGGCCGCTGCGAGCTGATCGCCTCGGACTACCGCGTTTTCTGCCTGTGGGCCGACTGCAACCAGGATATCCTCTGGGTCGGAACCGACGGCTACGGGGTTCATATGTACTGCGACAAGGAGGAGCTGTTCACGACGCTGCTCATGGAGGACATGCCGCAAAAGGTGCTCAAACCCGTGCGGGCCATCCATACCGACGACAGGGGAAACCTGTGGATAGGCACCAAGGGCGACGGCGTAATCCGCATCCGCGATTATGAAAGCTATGCCGGCGGGAATATTCCCGTCGACCACCTGACCCGTTTCGACCGCGGCAAGGGACTTACGAGCAACGAAGTTTTCAGTTTTTGCAGCAGCCCGGCCCGGAATGTCATATGGCTCGGAACCTCGGGCCCGGCCTTACCTATTATTCATACGGGGACGACCGGATGCGGACGCTACCCCTGCAGCCGGGAATGCCGGAGATACGCGGCGTCCACCAGATGTGCGAGGTGAACGACTCGACGCTCTACCTCGCCTGCGATACGGATGCGCTGGTCGAACTGACAATCGGAAAGGGCGACAGGCCCGTCGTGACGGCGATGCGCCGTTACCGGTTCCGGCTGGAGCGCCGCGACTGCAATGAGTTTTATGCCCTGATACGCGAAAGCGACTCGACGCTGCTGCTGGGCATGCGCGGCGGTTACGGGCTGATACGCTTCGACATGCGGACGAAGAAGTACGTATTTGTTGATATGCACCGCCTGCAAAAGCCGGGCCCTGGGCGATTTGCTCTGCCTGTGCAAGAGCCGCGAGTCGGGACTCTACTGCGGCGCCAGTTCGGGGCTGATACTGCTTACGCCCGAGGGTGACATCCGGCAGTTCAACCGCCGCAACGGCATCGTCAACGACATGATACACGGCGTGCTGGAGGATGCGCACGGCTGCATCTGGTTGAGCACGAACAAGGGCCTCGCGCAGTACAGCCCCGGCCATGACTTTTTCCACAACTACCTCCTCTTCCGATTTGCGCGTCATCGAGTTCTGCGACGACGCTTACTGGAAATGTCCCTATACCGACCGACTTTTTTTCGGCGGCGTGAACGGCGTGGTGTGGATAGACCCCGCGGCCGAGCCACCCTCTAACTACAAACCCCGGCTGCGCTTCATGGATCTCGAACTGCCGGACGGAACACTCGTGCCGCTGTCGGATTATACGGGCGACGGACACGACCCCCTCCCGGTGCGTATTGCGCCCCGTACGACCGGCTTCGCCGTCTCTTTCGTGGCTGTTGACTACCTGAATGGCGATAACTACGAGTATTCCTACATGCTGGAGGGCTATTCCGACGAGTGGGTGGAATTACAGAAAAACAACCGCGTCGCCTTTATGAATATTCCCGCGGGCAGTTACCTGCTGCACGTGCGCTACAAGAGCAACGTCATGGATCGTGCCACGCAGGTCTACACGCTGCCTGACGGTGCTGCCGCCGTGGTACCGCACGACGGCAGCCCTCGTGTGCTATATCCTGCTCGCGGCAGGGCTCGTATGGCTGTTTGCCGCCTTGCTGCGCAGGCATTACCGCAGGCAGCAGCAGCGTGTCGTAGCCCGGCTGGAGGAGGAACAGCGCGAGAAGCTCTATGAGGCGCGGCTCAATTTCTTCGTCAACATTTCGCATGAACTCTGTACGCCGCTGACGCTTATCAACGGCATGAACGAGCGTATCGCACAACTGAGCGCGGAGAATCCGCAGCTGCACAAGTATACGGATGTGATGCACGAGAATGTCAAAGGCCTGAACGACCTGATTCAGGAGATACTGGATTTCCGGAAAATCGAGGAGGAGGGATTCGGCCGCGTCCATATCCATAGCGTCGATATCGCCGCGATGCTCTGCGTGCAGGTACGCTCGTTCGCCGACGCTGCGGAGCGCAACGGCATCGAACTGTTGTTGAGGTACCGCCGGAGCTGACGTGGAACACCGATGCCGCATTCCTGAAGAAAGTGGTCTTCAACCTCATGTCCAATGCGATGAAATACACGCCTCAGCGGGGATGTATCCGCATTTCGGCGGCGGCAGCTGGGAACGGGCTGGAGCTGAAAGTCCGGAACACGGGGCGGGGAATAGCCCCCGAGCAGTTGATACATGTCTTCGACCGTTACCGCATCCTGGACAGTATGGATCGCAATATGTACACCGACTCCACGTCGCGCAACGGGCTGGGGCTCTTCATCTGCCGCGGGCTGGTGCAGGCGCTCGGCGGGGAGATTTCGGTGGATAGCGAGGTCGGCCGGTATGCCGAATTCACGGTGCGCTTGCCATACCGGGAGGTGGCGGACGGGGATGTCGGTGCGGAGGCGGTGCAGAAGCCGGCCGGTGTCGCTCCGACCCTGCCGCGCGGAGGTGAAAAACCCCTCGTGCTGGTCGTGGACGACAACAAGGACATCGTATGGCTGATCGAATCGGCGCTTTCCGGGCAGTTCCGCGTCAGCACGTGCCACGATGTGGCCGAGGCGCTCGCACGCCTGGGCGAGATGACGCCCGACCTGATTATCACCGACATCGTCATGGCGGGCGCGAGCGGACTGGAGTTGGTGAATGCCGTGCGCAGCGATAAATTCCTGCGCGGTATCCCGGTCGTCGTCGTTTCGGCGAAGATTACCGAAGCGCAGGTCGAAGGGGCTGGTGTCGGGAGCTGACGCCTACCCAACCGTTTCTCATTGCCCCCGTGCTCGTGCGCCACGGTCGAACGGCTGATAGCCAGCCGGATGCTGAAGGATTATTACAATACGCCCGAGAGCGTCTATACGGTCGTCGAGGGACAGAAGATGCATCAGACCGACAAACTTTTCATGGACACCGTCGTGGACACCATACAGGAGCATATCGAGAGCGAGAACCTGCGCATGGAACTGATTGCTGAACGCCTCGGACTGACGGCCCGCAATTTCTACCGGAAGTTCAAGAAGATTTCGGGACGCACGCCGAGCGAATTCATCAAGGAGTACCGTTTCGAGTATGCGGCCCGCCTGCTGACGACCACCCACCTCACCATTCAGGAGAGATCATGTACCGCGTGGGGATTTCGAACAAGTCCTATTTCTACCGCGAATTCCAGAAGAAATACGGGCTCAAACCCAAGGAATACCGTACGAAACAGTAGTTTGCACCGGGGAGCGAAAAGTATCCTGATTCGCATAAAAAAGAGGTGGTGATTTACCTTGTGCGAATCAGATACTTTTTTGTCCGCGATGCATCCCTTTCCCCGGGGCTGTTTGCTAAATTTGTATAAACCTCAAACCGAACCAACTGACTTCCCATGACTTTGAAATAGTCTATTCTCTCAAAACTGCGGGCGGCGTTTCAGGGCCCGAAATTACCGCTCCCGCATGATTTACGAAACTATTGTTCTACGGAAACCATTTTATCAACCTAAACCAAAAATTAATGAAATTACACTTTTACTCTGTTTGTATGGTTCTGCTCTCCCTGTTGCCGGGATTGACCGTGTCGGCGCAGGGAGCAGAAGACGACCGCCCCGCGTACGGTGATTGTCGTTGACCAGGCGGGGCCGGTAATCGGTGCGAGTGTCGTGATCAAGGGAACCGTATCGGGCGCCTCGACCGATGTCAATGGCGTTACAACTATCGCTTGTCCGGACGACGCCGTTCTCTCCGTATCGTATGTAGGTTACAGTACGCAGGGAGGTAGCCGTCGCTTCGCGCACGACGATCGAAGTCAGACTCGAAGAGGACGCCCAGCGGCTCGATGAGGTCGTGGTCGTAGGTTACAACACCGTACGCCGCGCCCAAACCACGGGAGCTCTTTCGCAAGTGAAGGGCGAGAAGCTCGAATTTCAGTCGTCGCCGACGCTCGAAAACCGATTGCAAGGCCAGACGCCCGGTGTGATGATCTCCAGCGGTTCGGGACAACCGGGCAGCAACGATCTATCGATCCGCATCCGCGGTACAGGATCGATCAACGGTAGCAACACTCCTCTTTATATTATGGACGGCGTGATGGTGCAATCGGCCGATTTCGCGGCGCTCAACTCCAACGACATCGCCGACATCCAGGTGCTGAAAGACGCTTCGGCCACGGCGATTTACGGTTCGCGCGGCGCCAACGGCGTGATTGTCATCACGACCAAAAGCGGACGCAGCGGACGCACGAACATCAACTACCGCAACCAGTTCGGTTTCTCGTTCCTGGTGGATTACATCGATATGATGAACAGCGAGCAGAACCTCCAGTACCAGCTGCAGTGCGTGATGTCGGAACCCAACAGCAACTTCTATCCGATGATGCAGTACCTCAAGCGCGAAATGGACGGCACGGCCTCGGAGGCCGACCTCGCGCGTCCTGGCCAAGCCCGCGCCACCGACACGGACTGGATGGTGATGACCCAGACGGGTTTCCTGCAGGAGCATAGCGTTTCGGTTTCGGGCGGCAGCGACAAGACCCGGTTCTTCATCTCGGGCTCTTACCTGACGCAGCAGGGGATTCTCAAGAAGTCGAGCCTCGACCGTTATTCGACACGTTTCAATATCGACCACAAGGCGACCAAGTGGCTCGACCTGGGACTGAAGGCCACGGTCGGTTACAGCAAGACCAACTTCGCAGACCCCGAAGCCGGTGCCGGACGCCAGAACTGGGGCAACCCGTGGTTTACTACGCTGCTGGCCTATCCCTACGAGTCGCCCGACGACTGGTACAACGTCGACAACCCGACGCTCATCACCAAATATTACGACCGCGAAACGGGCCGCCTGAAAACCGTCGCTTCGGTGTATGCGAAAGCTTCCATCACAGACTGGCTCTCCGTAAAGACCAATTTCGGACTGGATTTCATGTACAACCGCAACGTGTCGACGCTGCACCGCGACCATCCCAATGCGCAGCAGAACCACGGTTACTACGGCCAGACCTCATCGGAGCTATTCCGCTACACGTGGACCAATACCATCAACGTCAACAAGGATTTCGCCAACGGACATTCGCTCAACGCCGTAGCCGGTATGGAGATGTTCCAGGGCAAATGGTACACGTCGAACTTCACGGGCTACGACCTGAATTCCGACATGATGCAGTCGCCGGCCGGTATCGGCGACAAGTCGGGTTCGTCGCTTTTCCCGCCCTCGATCGGCGGCGGCCGCACGATGAGCAACCTCATGTCGTTCTTCGCGCAGGCCAGCTATTCGATCGCCAACAAGTACAACTTTTCGGCCTCGCTTCGCCACGACACCTCGTCGAAATTCTACGAGGACAACGCCAGCGCCACGTTCTGGTCGGTCGGCGCCAGCTGGCTCATCTCGTCGGAGTCGTGGTTCGACAACGCGAAGTGGCTCAACCAGCTGAAATTGCGCGCCAGCTACGGTACGACGGGTAACCAGGACGGCGTGAGCGACTTCGGAACGTTCGACGGCTACTACAACTCGTCCTACAACGGCGAATCGGGTTACAGCCACGGCCAGCTCGGCAACAGCGAACTGCGCTGGGAAACCTCGGCCCAGACCAATGTCGGACTGGACGTGTCGGTGCTGGATTCGCGCGTGAACGTCACCTTCGACTTCTATAATATCAAGACCAAAGACCTCTACATGTCGAAAGAACATCTCGATGACCAGCGGTTTCAGCTCGATTTTTGGCCAATGCGGGCTCCATCGTCAACCGCGGTGTCGAGCTCGGCGTCAACACCACGCCCGTCAAGACGCAGAACTTCCAGTGGGATCTCGGGTTCAACTACACCTACAACAAGAGCGAGATTACCGATCTGGGTACCTGGTCGAACAAGGAGGGGCGCTACAAAAAACGGCAACACGCTCTATGAACTGGGCCGCCCGCTCGGTACGTGGATCATGCCTTACTACGCAGGCGTCAGCCCCGCTAACGGCATGCCCGTCTTCTACGACAACTACGGACAGCTCACGACCGACATCAACCAGGCGTATATGGCCGACCATCTGGGAACGTATGAAGTGCCTGTCTTCGGCGGCATCACGACCCGGCTGCGCTACAAGGGCGTGCAGCTCGACACAGTTCACCTATGCCTACCACTATACGGTGATGAACTGCCAGCGCTGGTATATGGACAACCACAAGTTCAACGGCAACAAAGCTCACCTGCATGCTCCGCATGTGGGATGAAAGGAGGGCGATGTGACCGACGTGCCGGCTTTCCGCGACGGCATTCAGCCCTTCGCCGATGGCCTCGCAGTTCCTCGAGGATGCCTCCTACCTGCGTCTGAAGACGCTGCGGCTCTCGTGGACTCTGCCCGAAAGCTGGATGCGCAAGACGCGCTTCATCCGCAACCTGACGATCTATGCGCAGGGTGAGAACCTCTGCACGTGGACGGGTTACCGGGGTGCCGATCCCGAAGTGAACGGCGGTTACGACGTCATGTCCTATCCGAAGCCCCGTACCATCACGTTCGGTGTGGATATGAATTTCTAACCTAATCAATGAATCCGACAATGAAACGATACAAAGCAATTCTCGCATCGATGCTCTCGGCCGCCGCTACCCCGCTTGCCTCGTGCGACTATACGGATCTTCAGCCGACCGACATGGTCGGGCCGGACAAAAACGTTCGGCTCGGTGGAGAACGTTCATAAGGCCGTGGTGGGTATCTACGGCAAGGCGAGTCTGCGGCTCGAAACTCGCCGTCACGGAATACATCGCCGACGACTGTGTGCAGGGCGGCGATTCGGGCGGCGCAGGTACGGACCTCACGAACTGGGTCTATACGGCCACCTCGGGTGATGTCAGCGGCATCTGGAGCCACTATTACGGCATCATCAACCAGGCCAACCGCGTGCTCTATTACGGACCGCAGCTCGAGCCGGCCAATGCTGCCGAGGAGACTTCGCTTCAGGAGTCGTTCGGTACGGCCTACTTTTTCCGTGCCTACGCCCATTTCGAACTGTTGTGCTTTTTCTCCGATTTCATGGACGACGAGGCCAAGGGCATACCTTACGTCAGCCACTACCACGTGGTAGGCAATCCGGTCCGTGAGCCGGTGGGCGACTGCTATGAGCAGATCATGACCGACCTGAACCGCGCCTACGACCTGCTGACGGTTGCGGCCCCCGATCTGACGGCCGACAATTCGGCGACCAATTCGACTGCCTATATCTCGCAGGCTGCCAAGTCGATGCGCTCCGTGCCCGTGTCGCCCTCTACCACGGACTCTATTCGCACGCCTACATCTATGCATCGAATGCACTGCGGGCGGTCGGAATCGCCAAGAAGGACGACGTGCAGAACGTGTGGCTCGACAAGTCGAATGCCGGCGTAATCTTCAAACTGTCGCGTCCGGCCGGCATCGACCATCGGTACGCTCTTCGTTGGTGGCGACTATTCGAGCATTTTCCGCCCGAGCGACGACCTGCGTCAGTCGTTCTCCGAGGATGACGTGCGGGCGTCGGTTTTCTTCCAGTACGGACGCGACCGTGCCGGCTCTCCGGTATGGATGGTGACCAAATGGTTCGGCGATGCATCGGACATCGGTCGGGTGGACGAGAAACTCTTCCGGGCCGAGGAGATGCAGCTCATCGCAGCAGAGGCATTGGCGCGGCGGGAGAATCCCGACATGACCGAGGCCAATCGCCTGCTCAACGAACTGCGTGCCGAGCGTCACGAGAACTACCCACCCCGCAGGACTACGCCTCGCAGTCGGCCTTTTCTGGACGAGATCGCCCGCGAGCGGCGTTGCGAGCTGGTATGGGAGGGACACCGCCTGTTCGACGCGCGCCGCCTGAAAACTCACCCTGACGCGTGAGGGAAAGACGATCTCCGGCACCGACTACCGCCTGACGCTTCCCATCCCGCAGGCCGAGATCGACGCCAACTCGGGTATCTCGGAGAGCGATCAGAACTACGGATATTAACCGATAAACACGCAAACCAGATATGAAAAGAATCCTATATCTTATCGTTGCCGCAGCACTCGGCAGCGCTTGTGCCGACGAAAAAGCCCCATTTCCTCCCTCTTCCGGGCGGAAGCGTGGAGATCGGCGGCATCGGGGCCGTGGCCTCGTCGGACGTATCGGCCCCAACGGACGGCGATCTGAAAACCTATTTTGCGGCCGGGACCGGAGCCGAGAACACGGTCGAGGTCATCGTGCCCTGCACGGCGGGCGAGATTGTCGCCTATACGCTTGTTTCGTCGGGCGAGATCCATCAGGACGAGTCGTTCGGAACCGTCGAGGCCCTCTACGACCCCGCGTCGTGGAGCGTCTCCGGATCCAACGACGGGACCTCGTGGACCGAGGTGGACAGCCGTTCGGACGAGCACTTCATCGCCCGTTTCCAAAACCACATCTACTATCTGGAGACTCCGGCCAACTATACGCAGTACAAGTTCGTCTTCCACGGCAACGGCGGTGACCGCGTAACGCTCTCCGATATCCTCTTCCACACGGAGGACCCCTATGCCGACTGGCAGAACTTCGAGTCTCCGAAGATCACCTTCATCGATACGGCCGAGGACGACGGTTCTCAGCTCTACGACGTGCTGGTACAGGACAAGCAGGCCTATCTGAAGTGGCATGCCCGTGAGATCTGCACCTACCTCTACTTCAACGACGGGGGACGAGCGCTTTCCGGTGACCGAGATCGAGTATTACCTCGATCCGATGCCCGGTGAGGTCTCCCTACAAGGGAGGCTCCTCCCCGAAGATCAACATTCACTATTCGACCGACTGGATCCAGAAATCGGCCAACGAGTCGCTGCTTAAGCTCAACCTCGAGACGCGCGGCGTGCTGTTCCACGAGATGGTGCACGGTTTCCAGCTCGAGCCGCAGGGCATTCCTCCCTACAGCCAGGGGCAATGTCTCGTGGGCGGCCATCGAGGGGTTGGCCGATGCCGTGCGCACGATTGCCGGATACCACGACTATTCGACGCGCAACGTCAATGGCGGTCTGATGTCCGGTTACCAGACCACAGGCTTCTTCTGTTACTGGCTGACGCGCACGCAGGATCCCGACGCCGTGCGCAAGATCAACGCCTCGATGCGGACGATCAATCCCTGGAGCTGGGAGGCGGCCCTCAAATATGCCCTCGGAGAGGATGCCGACGAGCCGACCCTCTGGGCCGCCTACAAGGCCGACGGCAAGAACTACCAGTCCGAAGATCCGAATTACAAACTCTAAACAATCCGACATGAAACGAATAACGATATTGCTGACGACTCTCCTGACGCTTGCTTTCGCGGCGGGCTGTCGCGACGAGGCTTCGCTCGACGGACTGGAGTCGCAGACCAAGGAAGACGGCACGACGGCAGGGGAGACTGCCGGGTCGAAGGCCGTGAAGGAGGCGCTGACCTACGAGAGCAGCCTCGAATACAATTGGGTAACCGAATATGCCCCTGCCGAGGGGTTAAGCTACACGCTGCTTTTCAACTTCTCGACGGACGGTTCGGTAATCTCCGACTCGCCGGTCTCGGAGAACGAGAAGGCTTTTTGGCCCTTTTCACCGTATCGGGACTCGCTGAGGGAGGCGTAGCCCCGATCAAGTTTGACGGGGCGACGATGCTCGGCGATGAGATCATCGACCCGGCCTACAGAGCGGCGGCTGATTGTCGAGTCGTACGATGAGAATACGGTGTCGTGCGTCGGTGCAGAGTCGGGAAGCCCGGTCGTATTGCGCAAGGCCACTTCGGAGGATGTACTCCAGCTGGGCGAGAAACTCGTGTGGACGGCTTCTCCGGGGCCAACGCCATGAAGGCCGTTGTTCGCGACGGAGAGGGTCATTTCATTGCCCGTTACGCGGTCGATCGTGCCACGAAGAGCATTGAGTTCATCTGGATCGATGCCTCGAGTTCCGACGTCCGACACGAGCGTGCGACGGTCGGAATCTCGACCTCCGAGTCGGAATATACCCCCTTTCGTGGGATCCCGTCTCGATCAACGGAGCGGCCTATGAGTCGCTGACCTATCAGGTCGCCGGGCGGAGCGCAGCGCTGAATGTCGCCGATGTGACGCTCGGGCAGCCGATGGAGGCCAACGGCGGCTTCGTCAATAAGGCCAGCAAGCAGTACAACCTCGGAGGTCGTTCGCAGACCGGTGCGGCCCATCCCGTCTTGTGGGAGGTACTTGCCGCGGACGATTTCCGCAGCATCCTCTTCTATCCCTATGCGGACGATATTCCGCTGCGCGTGGAGGTCTATTCCGAGCCGGGCGGCAGCGACGCCTCGGGCAACTACCTCTTTGTCAATGACTATACGGACAATCCCAAGACAGCCCGATACGATTATGACGGCGACTGGATCCGCTTCTACGCCAGCACGCGCGGTGACTTTCTGAAGATCGCCACCGGAACGGAGTTCTCGCACTACACGCTTTCGCAGATGGGCGAGAACCTGAAGGCCTTCTCCGACTTCTACTTCCATGCCGACGGCCTCTACATTGTTTCGGATCAGGACGATGCCGGAAGCGCCTGGTATCTGCTCAGCGCCACGACCAACCTCTGGGTCAAGGTTCGTCAGGGTATGATCCAGGAGCCCGACGGTGAGGTGCCCGACGAGAACTTCCTGCCGGAACTCGTCGCGAAGGGCATGCCGCGCTACGGCACCTTCTTCGACAACGGGAACAAGTATTTCCGTCTGCATTATACCCTCAATCCCGAGGCCGGGACGGCCGATCTGATCTGGATCACCGATACGGAGCAGGTCTATGCCGACGGCGCCTACAAGGATATGGGCCATGAACCGTGCACAGTACGCCACGGTCGAGGTGAGCGCTGGAGGCGGGTGTCGTCCGCTTCAAGACGCCGATCGAGGTCGGCGAGGTGACCCACAACGGACTCACGTGGACGGAGGGGGCGGAAAGCCGCAGCCGATGGTCATCGGCCTGGAGTGTACGATCCGCACGCCGCTCACCGCCGAAGGGCATCCGTTGGAGTACTTTACACACCTATCCAGTCAATAAGTACGAGGGTGGTACGAAGGTTTTCCTCCCTCACACGCACCTCTGCCTGCCGAGATCTGCCGGATGGGAGTGACTGCATGACCGTTACTCAAAAGCGCCACGCCTCGAGAAGACGCTTCCGAACGGATATCCGGCAGGTCCGGCTGCCCTGAAATCTATCCGGTGGACAAGGGTAACGGATCTATGTCAAGAGCAATACGTAACTGAACGAAGTACAATTA
>VOFK01004312.1_pt1 | contig 34434 bp, 42 predicted proteins | sample 5384121 | NCBI WGS metagenome assembly VOFK01 (sample SAMN12384730, study PRJNA508395) | human gut metagenome | isolation source: healthy gut J | host: Homo sapiens | reverse complement strand
CCTTCATGCAGTGGTGTGTGGCACTCGTCGCAAGTCGGCCGAGATGCCGGTGAGACAGTGCCGCCGTGCGCTTTTCATCATCCCGAAAGCCGCATCCGCCTCGAGCACCCGTGGCTGCGTCCTATGGCACTGCGATGTCATAACTGGCTTCTCTATCTGACCAATGCCATGGAATTGCTGGATGAACCCGGCGGTGCGGTGTCACGACATTGAAAGCCGTAAAATATACATATTCCCTCGAAAGGAGAAGAAGATAAGCAAAGCCGTAGTTCGGCATCGAAACGTTGGTAAGCGGGTGAACGACCGTCCGGTAAAAGCACATCCGTTTTGACAATTAAGCTTCCAATATACCACCGATGCGTCCCTCTTGCAAGGTCGTCTCTTTCAGGTATGGGATACGACAGACGGATATAAATCCGTCCTTCCATATCTGTAAGAACAATCATGTTCGGATAATCAAGGTTGGTTGGGCTGTCCGGCATCGGCAGTCGTAGTCAAGGCCGCCCGGGATATTGATTTTCGAGAAGTGCCGTTTGCATTTGGGCTCTGGGTACAGCATTGATTATGAATGGGCCACCGATGGAGTGACATATAAACGGCTGTCTGTTCCGTGATATTGCCGGGGAACGGTATTGTAGCGGGCAATTTCAGCCCTGCCGCTCACGAAACACATCTTCCATACGATCCTGCCGACCGTCGTGAGGTCTGTACCAGACTGACCATTTTCCAACAACTACATCAACGATGTGACCAATGAAGACTGGGGCACTTTGGGCATTTGCGCCGGTTATGTCAGTGATATCAATATCGAGCACAATGAAATCAGTGATGTATCCTATTCGGGCATCAGTCTGGGATGGGGATGGACACGTACAGTAAACTGTATGCGCAATAACCGCGTGCACGCCAATTGATTCATCACTATGCCAAGCACATGTATGATGTAAAGCCGGTATTTATACATTAGTTCGCAACCCCATAGCCGGATTACGGAAAATTGCGTTTCCGACATATTTTTCACCCGGTTATGCACACGATCCCAATCATTGGTTCTATCTTTACACCGACGAAGGATCTTCATTTATCACCGTCAAGGACAACTGGACGGAAGGAGAGAAGTTCCTGAAGAACGCCAACGGTCCGGGGCAATACATGGGAAAACAATGGTCCGATGGTGAACGACAGCATCAAGGCAAATGCCGGATCGCCCAAAGAATATAGCTATTTGAAGGAAAATAAAACGTGATACCATTATGAAAAACAAACTTGCCACTTTAGTCGGAAAAGCACTTGCATTGAGTGCCGCCGCCTCCGCCCAGACCTGGATCTGGTATCCGGGTGATTATGAGATATGGTTGGGCAACCGGATGAACAACCGCCGTACGGAACGCGGTGCTTTTTCCCCCTTCTGAAAAACGGACAGCCATTATGTGGTAGTGGAATTCAGCAAGAAATTGATCTGGCGGAACCGAAGAAATTTCATTGCCGCCGAAGGAAAATACAATGTGAAATTGGACGGCAAAACTGCAATTTAAAATGCCCTCCACCTTGAAACTCCCCGCAGGAAAACACAGTCTGAACATCAAAGTGTGGAATCAGTCCACTCCCCCACTATTTATGTGAAAGGAAAACCGTAAATACGGACAAGACCTGGAAAGTAACCTACGAAGACAAGGAATGGATAGACGAAAGCGGAAAAGCCAGTGATACTTCTGCCACCGTTTATATGGATGCAGGGTGTTGGAACTTTGACGGAGCCACCCAACTGCCTTCCAAGTTTTCATTGGCCAGAAAACCGATGAAAGCAGTTTCCTCCACTCCCCGGAAAGAAGGGGTATTGTACGACTTCGGAAAAGAGACCTTTGGTTATATCACTCTGAAAGAGGTAAAGGGAAAAGGAACGATCCATATCTATTACGGTGAAAGTCCTGAAGAAGCCTTGGATACGGAATATTGCGAAACATTGGACAAATTGCTGGCAGAGCCGGGGCAGATAAATCGATTGCCATCCGGAATACACGGAAACTATACGATGAATACACGTTGGACAACAGCAAGGCCTTCCGTTATGTCTATGTCATTTGCGATCCGGGAGTAACGATACAGGACGTTTCCATGCAATACGAATACCTGCCCGAAGAGTACCGGGGCTCATTCAAATGCAATGACGAAGAGCTGAACCGCATCTGGGAAGTAGGAGCATACACCATGCACCTTACTACCCGTGAATTCTTTATCGACGGCATCAAGCGCGACCGTTGGGTATGGAGTGGCGATGCCATCCAGAGCTACCTGATGAACTACTATCTGTTCTTCGATAATGAAACCGTGAAGCGTACCATCTGGCTGCTTCGCGGAAAAAGACCCTGTGACCAGCCACAGCAATACCATTATGGACTACACCTTCTATTGGTTCCTCAGTATTTACGATTACTATATGTATTCCGGTGACAAAGACTTTGTAACCCAACTCTATCCGCGTATGCAAAGCATGATGGACTATGTATTGGGACGCACCAATGCCAACGGTATGGTGGAAGGCATGACCGGTGACTGGGGTATTCGTAGACTGGGCAGACGGTTATCTGGACAAGAAAGGAGAACTCTCCTTTGAGCAAGTCTTGTTCTGCAAGAGTTTGGAAACCATGGCGCTTTGTGCCGGTCTGGCCGGCAATACGGCAGACAAAACCAAGTATGAGAAACTGGCTTCCGCTTTACGTTCCAAGCTGGAACCCGCTTTCTGGAATGAGCAGAAACAGGCGATGGTACACAACCGCGTTCAGGGAAAGCAGAGAGTCCGTTACCCGCTACGCCAATATGTTCTCTGTCTTCTTCAATTATCTGAATTCCGATAAACAGCAGACCATCAAACACACCGTATTGCAGAATGACAGTATATTGAAAATCACCACCTCACTTATATGCGTTTCTATGAACTGGAAGCACTGTGCGCCTTAGGGCGAACAAGAATCGGTAATGAAAGAAATGAAAGCCTATTAAAGTATATGTTGAAAAAGAAGGAGCTACCAGTTTCTGGGAGAAATACAATCCCGAAGAAACAGGTACCCGGCATCTGGCCATGTACGGACGTCCATACGGCAAAAGCCTCTGCCATGCATGGGGAGCCAGCCCCATCTATTTGCTGGGCAAATACTATCTGGGAGTAAACCCACCAAACCCGTTACGAGGAATTCCGTCACCCCTGTCTGGGCGGCTTGAAATGGATGGAAGGAACCGTGCCCACTCCATACGGCAATATCCATATCTATATGGGATAAGAAAGAGATCCGTATCAAGTCCGACGGCGGAAAGGGAGTGCTGAACATTCCAACCCGGAAAAGGAATGAAAGCCATGACCATAGAACCCGGAGAAGAACAAGTCTTCAAATACTGATGGAATAGATCAAAAAAAAGGTGATACCTACCTTCCCAGGCGGGTATCAAATAACACTGTTTCGTAAGTTCCCAAGTTATCCGCTGATAACAGTACTTACCTCTGATCTAACATTAATTTTCTTATGGGCTTCCGCCTGTATCACTCACACATTAGGAAGCGGAGATTCTACATCTTGGAAAAAGTATTTCCAAAGCTTGCTTTTTAGTCTCTTCTTTATTACCTGAACTTTGATAAAATATCTTCGTATCCCCATTTGTCATGGATCATTCTGTAAATCATCCCCATTCGGGCAGTCCTCCCAGATTACGGTCATCAATAAACAAATCCGCCTTCAGTTTTCTGGAGTAATGATTGCTTTCCAGGGTTTCTTCCGCATAATTGCTGTTTACGGCATAAAACCCAGTCCACGCTCCCGGCAGAAACCACGGCCTCCTGTAATACTTACCTTCCCGCACACTCCACAGAATAAGGCGATGCCGTTCCTGTTGTAGTTTTTTCAGCGTTTCTATGGCAAAGGGTAGTTCCCTGCCTTTTCGGGATATTTATGCTCCACTATTGTGCCGTCAAAGTCAACTGCTATAATCATTCCTTATATTTTCGAAAATTCTTTAATACACTGCTCCTCTGCCAGTCTGCATATCAGCAGGGTTCCCTCTTTCTCGGCTATGATATACCCGTCCAGTCCCTTTGTATTACCGCCTGTTTCAAATGCGGTGTGTACAATGCAGTTATTGCATTCATACATTCGACATTTTCGCCTACAACGGCTTGTTCCATTGTTCATCTTTGGGCAGCAAGGAATGCAATGAGCCCCAGCTACCCAGATCAGACCATCCGAACTCTGCGGCAATACATAAACTGTTCCGCTTTTTCCATTACGGCATACCCATGGGATATACTTTCACAAGCAGGGAACAGCTCTTTCATGGTTTCTTTCTCTCTTTCGGTATAGAACTCCGGATAAATCCTGTCGAACACCTCGGCAATGCCCGGTGCATAACGGCGTATAGCCTCTTCTATGGTCTTTACATTCCATACAAAGATCCCTGCATTCCAGAAATAATTCGGCGTCCACATAGTGCCGTGCCGTTTTCAAGTCCGGTTTCCCTTTTGAATTCATCCACTTTCCGTATATCCTGATCCACCTCTTCTCCCGCGGCTATATCGTATCCCGCTCGGGCGGCAAGGTCTGATACCTATGGTTACAATAGCCTTTGCTTTTGATCTGTCATCAGCAGTGCCCTTGGCTATCACCCGGCAGGGGCCATCCGTATTGATAACCAATAATGTCCGCGGTCACTACGATATTGGCGATGGGTGGTGTTTCTTGTTGATTTTCAGCAAGCGTGACCTTGGCAGTGCAGGGGCCGTGTTACGTGATGCAGCGGCTCCGTCAGTATATGATGAGGGCTGGCACGGATGGCTTGGTGTTTCCTTACACAAATATACTATATACTTATCCAGAAGTCACTATCCATATATATTATCGAGATGCACAACCCTTAGCGAAAGCGTTCCACTGTCGGATTGTATCAGGCTTTTGCCACATCCGTCATCAATGAACTGTTTTGGGACATTCCGGCGTACTCATGGGCCGGCGGCTTCCTATGCCTGCCATGACAATAACGATATGAGTTTCCATAACACGTATGCTCTTTATTTCTTTTTATATTCCAGATACCATTGGTACATCTTGTGCACCCCTTCCTCTATGTCTATTTTGTGATGCCATCCCAGTTCATGCAATTTGGTCACATCAGTCAGTTTGCGCATGGTTCCGTCCGGTTTCTCCGGATTGAATGTAATGCTGCCTTTATATCCCGTTTCCTTTACTATCAGATGCGCCAGGTTGGCGATGGATATTTCCTTTCCCGTGCCGATGTTGATGTGGCAGTTGCGTATCTCTTTTGTGCCGGGACGGTAAGTATCTTTAAAGTCCACATGCTCCATGATGAAAACACTGGCATCCGCCATCTCCTCACTCCATAAGAATTCGCGCAGCGGCGTGCCTGTTCCCCACAGTTCCACTCCGTCCTTGCTGATGCCGTAGTTTTTCAGGACAGCCAGTATCTCCTCTGTTCTGCTCTCCCCGTTTATACCTTCCACCGGGCGCATATCCAGATCATAGCGTATGTTCTCCCAGTCACCCTCGTTCAGGCATTTGGCAAGATGTATTTTCCTGATCATGGCAGGCAGCACATGGCTGCGTTCCAGGTCAAAGTTATCATTGGGGCCATACAGGTTCGTAGGCATTACAGCGATATAGTTGGTACCATATTGCAGGTTGAAACTCTCGCACATTTTCAGCCCCGCTATTTTGGCGATGGCGTATGGCTCATTCGTATATTCCAGCGGGGAGGTGAGGAGAAAGCATCCTCCTTCATCGGCTGCTGTGCATCTCTGGGATAAATGCAGGTACTTCCCAGAAACAATAATTTCTTCACTCCGTGACGGAAGCTTTCCCCTATCACGTTCTGTTGTATTTGCAGGTTCTTGTAGATAAAGTCTGCCCTGTATGTGCTGTTTGCCATGATACCTCCCACGTGGGCGGCGGCAAGGATTACATATTCCGGTCTTTCTTGGTCAAAGAAGTCCTTTACGGCAACTCCGTCCAGCAAGTCCAGTTCCTTGTGGCTTCTGCCGGTCAGGTTGGTGTAGCCCTTTTCTTGCAGGTTACGCCAAATAGCGGAGCCCACGAGTTCTCCGTGGTGCCCTGCTATATAAATTTTGGCTGATTTCTCCATTGAAATTCTTGACTAATGATTTAACAGCTTGCTTTGAGATGAAGTTTCTTCACGAATTTCATATCGTGTTTCACCATGATTTTCACCAGTTCCTCGAATGAAGTCTTGCGGGGATTCCATCCCAGTAACGTTTTGGCTTTGGTAGGATCTCCCAGTAACTGTTCCACCTCTGCCGGGCGGAAATATTTGGGATCCACCTCTACCAGCACCTTGCCTGTAGCTGTGTCAATACCTTTCTCGTTCACACCTTCACCTTCCCAGCGCAAGTCGATGCCCGCTTCCTTGAAAGCAAGGGTAGCAAATTCGCGTACAGTGTGATATTCTCCGGTGGCTATAACAAAGTCTTCGGGCGTATCGTGTTGCAGAATCAGCCACATACATTCCACATAGTCTTTGGCGTATCCCCAGTCGCGCAGGGAGTTCAGATTCCCCAAGTACAGTTTATCTTGGAATCCTTGTGCGATGCGTGCCGCCGCCAGGGTAATTTTCCGGGTAACAAAAGTTTCGCCCCGGCGTTCACTTTCGTGATTGAACAAAATACCGTTTACGGCAAACATGCCATAGCTTTCGCGGTAATTCTTGGTTATCCAGAAACCATATTGCTTGGCTACTCCGTATGGAGAACGGGGATAGAAAGGAGTAGTCTCTTTCTGAGGAACTTCCTGCACCAGTCCGAAAAGTTCCGAAGTAGATGCCTGATAAATCTTGGTTTTCTTTTCCAGCCCCAATATACGTACCGCCTCCAGCATGCGCAGCGTACCTACCGCATCCGCTTCCGCTGTGTATTCGGGCACGTCGAAGCTTACTTTTACATGGCTTTGTGCGGCCAGATTATAAATCTCGTCAGGTTGTACGGACTGTATGATACGTATCAGTGAGCTACTGTCCGTCATATCCCCCCAATGCAGGTTCACCAGTCGGTTCTGCTTCATATCCCGTACCCATTCGTCCAGATACAGATGTTCTATACGTGCAGTGTTAAATGAAGAAGAACGTCTCAGGATACCATGTACTTCGTATCCTTTTTCTATCAGGAACTCGGCCAGGAACGAACCGTCCTGTCCTGTGATACCTGAAATCAATGCTACTTTTTTACTCATATTTTGTATTATTATAAAAAATGTTTTATACCATGACCTGTCTTCATGCATACTTGCATTTGGACCGGTATAAATAATTCTTATTCTTTTTTATTTGCGGCGTCAGGTTGTATCAGGCTCTCTTCCTCTGCTTCCGGTATTTCACTCCACGGCAGTCTGGCCTCAATGAACTGTGGAATCTTTGAAAGAATTTTGCCTTTCAGTGCCGAGATGGGTTTTATGCTGTGACTTTTATACATTCTCAAGTCCTCCGCCCATTTCAGTTTGCTTTTTCCCGCATCGGTAGAAAGCCCCCCCATTCTCATTTTCACGATGTATTTGTTCAGGTAATATACTTTCAGGTCGGCTTCGTACAGATAGCGCACCAGCAAATCCGAGTCGGCGGCTATCTTATAACTTTCGTCGTAAAGCCCCCATTTATCCATACACTCCTTCTTTATATAGACAGTGGGGTGGAGTGGGAGCCATCCGTTTTTCACATTCTCTTTACTGTATCGTCCGCTTATCCAGTTTCGTATCATCAGGTTGGTGTCGTCATAATCTACAAAGACCCCGTTGCCGTATATCATATCCGCATCTTGTTCTTCGAATGTTTTCACTATGTCGGAGATGGTGTGAGATGAGAACAGGAAATCATCGGAGTGAATCAGACCGATAATATCTCCTGTTGCTGCACGTATTCCTTTGTTGATCGCTTCATACATACCTTTATCCGGCTCGGAGATAATTGTATCTATCCCGTTTTTATATTCATTGATGACAGCCAGCGAGTTATCTTTCGATGCTCCGTCCACCACAATGTATTCTATGTAAGGATAATCCTGTTCCAGCACACTTTCTATTGCTCCACGAATGGTGGCTTCCCGGTTGTAGCAGGAAGTGATAATTGAAACTTTCATAGATTTTATATTTGGATTAAAAAATTTCAGATGGAAGGAAACCATTCTTTTAATTTTTGATTAATCAGCTTTTCAGCATTTCCTTTTTTTATTTGTTGGAAGTCAAAAGAATAGGCCTCTTTTATTTTTTGTGGTAAATCTTTTTCATCAAAAACACCGATTACACATCCCAGTTTATCCAGTTTCCTAATAAGTTGAAATTGGTCGTGAATATGTTCTGTTTTGTCGTGCCGGGGAATAACTACAATTCTTTTTTTTTGTTCCATAGCTTCAGATATTGCTCCCCATCCACCTTGCAATATTAGAATATCTGCAGATTTAATATATTGCTGCATTTCATCTTTAGTACAGAAGTCAAAAGCTTTTGCATGGCGATAATTAAAATGAGTATATCCTGTCTGTACTATCACTTCTTCTTGAGTGGTAGCAGCCCACTCGTCTATGGCTTTGGCCATGCGAATAAAAGCCATGTCCATTGTACCTAAGCTAGCAAATATCATAATACACCACAACAAATAGCGTTAGGAAATATAGTTTTCATTTCTTCCCATTGAACGAGAAATAGATCTGCATATTTTTCTATCCATATAGGAGTTTTGGATGCATGTGTTACATCTGCGGCTGAGTTGATAAAGATCACTTTGGATTTTAGTAGCTTTTTTGCAAAGAAAATAGTAGGTACAGCTACTCCTGCTCCCGTTGTTATGATTACATTTGGGCGTTTTATTAATACCCAAAATATAGCCTGTATGCAATTTATGATTAAACTCCATTTTTTAGCAGGTTGAAAATTTACTAGGAACACATGTTCTTTGTCTTTCATGAATGCTTTTGTAGAAGTTGTTTTTAAAGTGAGCCAATAACAATTCCAATTATTGGGGATATCTCCAATAGCTAATTGTAACTCCCTTAAATGTCCTCCTGCTGAGCAGGCAAGAGGCAAAGACATATTTTTGACTTGTGAACAGACATATTCGATTAATGTTTCAGTATTCTTTTCTTTATATATTTAGCCGGATTTCCTGCATAAACTCCCCATGGTTCTGCATCTTTCACCATTACTGTACCTGCGCCTATCACAGCACCTTCCCCAATCTCTATATCAGGACCGATGAATGTATTAGCGCAAATCCATGTCTGATTGCCGATACGGATTTCGGGACGCAGTAGGGGAAGAGCCGGATCGGTATAGTCATGTGTGCCTGCACATACATGGACCCGATGGCTGACAGTTGCTTTTTCTCCTATTGTTACTTTACCTAAATTATAGATCAGGGTTTCTTCTCCAATGGCACTCCAATCGCCTATTTCCAGATTCCACGGGAACCAGATAACGGTGGAGGAGTATATATGGACATGTTTTCCTATTTTAGCTCCGAATAGGCGTAGTATCGTATTTCTATATCCGAAAGCTATACGGGGAGAATTACGGAAAAATAATTTTCCGAATGTCCACAGTATACGTTTTACATAGATCCATTTGGAGTAGTTCAGATGATTGCGGTTTTCTGCTATGTTGAGTTCCATGGATATTTACTAATTTATTCTTATTCATAAACGAATTCAGGTTTGGGGCTTTGTCCTAGAATCCATTCATATAATTGTTTCATTTTGGATGCAACGGCTTCTATCGAATAACTATTTTCCATTAATTTTTTACCTCTTTCTCCCATAGCTTTTAACTCTTCATTCGGGGTGCTAATAGCTTCTTTTATGGCTTCTTTTATGGCTTCAGAACTGTATTCTACCCACCAGCCACAATGATGAGTATTTAATTCTTCCCATGGGGAGCCATAGGTTGCAATACAAGGTATTTTACGTACAAGCCCTTCTAATATAACGTTCCCTAAATTTTCAAATTCACTAGGCATTACTAATACAGATATAGAAGCTATTGCTTCGTCTTTTTCTTTTCCTGATAAAAAACCTGTAAAATGAACATTATGTAGATTTAATCGTTTAACTTCTTTCTTCAAAAAAGATTCATATTGACTATCTCCACCTCCAATAATTAGTAATTCTGACTTTTCTTTTTTTAATTCTGTGAAAGCATAAATTAGTCCTTCTACATTTTTTCGTGGAGATAGTCTTCCTAAATACCCTAACCGAAAAATATTATCTTTTTTTGTTTCTGTATATTCTTTGATCTCAATGGGATTAGGAATGATGGCAATTGGAGATGTTATACCTAGATTGCGGCAATGAATCATTTCATCTTTGCATGTCACTTGTATACAAGCGGCTTTGTTTAATGTTTTGAGTAGTCGTAATTTTAAAGAAAGTTTTTTGAATATTTTGTTTGACTTTGCTATATCTTGTGGATAAAGCATTCCTCTTGGAGTGATGAGGTATGGCTTCCTTTTTTGAATTGCAATATCAGCTATAGCATATGTTGGGTACTGCCATACTCCTTGTGCATGATAAATGTCAAAATCACCGATAGCTTTTATATTCCTTTTGTATGATGGGGAGTAGTCTAGCTTGGGAATAATAGGTGGGTCCGTATAATGTACAGGTACTTCTGTCCCTTTTAATTTTCCGTTAGGTGATAAGGGAAACATAATAATTTCTGCATCAATTCCTTGTTGTTGCAAACCATAAAGCGTATAATAAGTACTCATTGCTGGTCCTCCAGCATTTACGTCTAATGTGCCACTATGTAAAATTTTCATGTTTTTATTTTCCTATGCAATGGTAAATAAATCCCATTTCTTTTATTTCTTCAGCATCATAAATATTTCTACCATCTATAATGACTGGAACTTTCATTGATTTTGCGATAACTTTCCAACTAGGTAGACGAAATTGTTTCCATTCTGTCAGCAGTAGAAGGGCATCTGCATCTAATACAGCGTCATACATGTCATTAGCATAAATTACTTTGTTACCAATGCGTCGTTTACATTCATCCATGGCTATAGGATCGAAAACCTTTATTATACATCCTGCCTTTAATAATAGATTGATAATTACAAGAGAAGTTGCTTCTCTCATATCATCTGTTTCTGGCTTAAATGCTAATCCCCATAATGCAATAGTTTTTCCTTGTAATTTGCCATTATAATGTTTTTTCAGTTTTTTATACAAGATAGTTTTCTGTTGTTCATTTACTTCTTCTACTGCTTTTAAGACATGCATGTTATAACCATTTTTTTCAGCTGTTTTAATTAAAGCTTTTACGTCTTTAGGGAAACAACTGCCTCCATAGCCACAACCAGGATATAAGAATTTACTTCCAATACGATTGTCTGAGCCAATACCTTTTCGTACCATATTGACATCTGCACCTACCAATTCACACAGATTTGCTATATCATTCATAAAACTGATACGAGTAGCTAGCATACTATTAGCGGCATACTTTATCATTTCTGCTGAAGGAATGTCTGTGAAAATTACGCGAAAATTATTAAGTAAGAATGGACGGTAAAGCTTTGTCATTAGTTCTTTAGCCTTGTCTGATTCTATACCTACGACTACACGATCTGGACTCATAAAATCTTTAATAGCTGCTCCTTCTTTTAAAAATTCAGGGTTGGATGCTACATCAAAAGGTATATTCATTCCACGCTTGTCCAGTTCTTCTTGAATAGTGCTTACTTTTTGGGCAGTTCCTACAGGTACTGTAGATTTAGTAACTATTACAAGATATTTATTCATATTACGTCCTATAGTTCGTGCTACTTCTAATACGTAACTTAAGTCAGCACTTCCATCTTCATCAGGAGGTGTCCCTACGGCACTGAATACTATTTCTACGTCATTTAGGCATGTGGTAATGTCAGTGGTAAAATTTAAGCGACCTTCTCGATGATTGCGAAGTACCATTTCATCTAGCCCAGGTTCATAAATAGGAATTAGACCTTGTAATAATGCATTGATTTTTTCTTTATTCACGTCTACGCAAGTAACATTTACACCCATTTCGGCAAAACATGTGCCTGATACTAGACCTACGTAGCCTGTACCTACAATTGCTATATTCATAAGATTATATTATGCTTTAAAATTATTATTTATCCTTATATGTATCTCCCCAAAAGAGACCTATTATTTTATCTGGTAGAATATTTAAGACAAACAGATATATAATAAATGTGGTTGCTTTTATTATTCCAAAATGCTTTTTTCTAAAGTAAAAATTGATTATAGGATTAGAGCCAAGTGGAGAATAGAGTTTCTTAAAACGTTCTTTTAATGAAACTCCCCATTTTCTTACTCTACAATAATTATTGCAATAACCAAAAGCGATGGGGATTCTTGTTGCGTATACTTTGATTCCGTTTTCCTGTGCTCTTAGCCCGTAATCTACATCACCCAGATCGTGATGATATATAGGATCTATAATACCTATTTGATCAACAACAGATCTAGGAATCAAAACAACATTTCCATTCATGAATTTTATTTCCTGTGGATATTTGTTAGGTTGGACTAATTTTTTATGTACATCGCTTCCTCCATATAAAATTTTATTTTTGTTAAAATCTTCGATGAGACCAGATATAATACAATGTGAGTTGTTTAGAGTTTGGCATTCTATTAGTTCTTTCAAAAAAAAAGGATATAATTTAATATCATCATTTAGCCATAGATAGTAATCATAATTTTCTTTTATAGCCTCTTTCCATGCTGTGTACATACCACGACTCCAAAATAAATTTCCATTACCTTGTATTAAATAAACTTGTGGGAACTTTTGGTGTATTAGTGTTGAAGTACCATCTGTTGAATTATCATCAACTAGATATACTTTGCATGTTGGTATTATTTCAAATAAAGAAGCAAGACACTGAAAAGTTTTCTCTTTTCTATTATAACATGTGAGTATAGCTGCTATTTTCATATATCTGTTCCTTCAAATAATTGTTTTATATTGTTTTTTACAACTTTAGCAGGACTACCAGCTAAGACAGAAAACTCAGGAGTTAAAGAATAATCTTTGTTACATAAACTATTAGAGGCTATTATTACATTATTAGGAGTTATAGTTCCTTTCATTATACTACATCTATTTCCAATCCAGTTAAATGATCCGATATTTATAAGAGTATCTTTTTCAAGAATTTTGTTGGATAATAAATCTTTCATATAGTGAAAATTAGTGTCAAATATTTGACATTCCCAACTGAAAGCAATTTCATCCCCCAAAGTAATCGATTTTTCACAATATAGTTTATTTAAGGCTCCTAATTTTACTTTATTTCCTGTTGTTAGTGTTGCGGATGAAGCTACGTGTATATAACTTCCTATGCCAACTTCTGTAATACCTTTTATTATCCATGTTCCACTTATATCTATTATTACAGGATTTCTTGGAAACATTTCACTACCTCGGCCTCCTATCTTAATCATTCCTCGATGAATATTTTCATTTTTTATAATGATTTTTCCTTTTAAATTTTTGAATCGGACTTTATAGTAAAAGTCAAATGGTAATTTGATAGCTTGTTTAAAAGGAAGTTTCTTAAAATTGAAATATAAAATAGCAATCCAATTATGAACAAAAATAATTGTTACGATTTTGTTTATATATTGATACATATTGTTTTAGTTGTTTTTTTTGTTGCAAATATTTTGTATTGTATTCATTATGTCTTCATTATATTTTTCCCATGGTCTCATCTGAGCGGTATGTATAGCATTTCTACCTACTCGTTCAATTTCATTTGGATGATTTAAAATATAGTTTAACTTATCTATGATACTAAGAGAGGATCGAGAAGAGATTATCCAGCCATTGATGTCGTTTTTTATTAAGTCAGCTGCTCCGCAGTTATTGGTAGTAATGACAGGAGTTCCTTGGGACATAGCTTCAGTAACAACCATTCCAAAGCCATCGCTTAGAGTTGGGAACAATAAAATATCACATTTACGCATTTCTTGTAATACTTTTTGATGGGGAAGACTACCAAGGTAATTGTATTTTTTTAGGTTTTTATGCAGTAAAGGAACGTCTAGGTTACCAGATCCTACAATAGATAATTCGACTTTATCTTTAAAATGGTCAATGGCTTCAAACATATATGATAACCCTTTCAATTGATGTAATCCTCCTACATATAATAATTTTATTTTTTGTGTTATAGGTCTATATTCTTTGGGTGATATAGGAGGAAAACCATATGGAATAGAATATATATTGTCGGCATTATAACCATATTTTATTAAAGTACTTTTTACGTAAGAACTTGCAACAAATATGCAATCTGCTAATTTAAGCTCTTCATCAATAATGTGCAGATTTTTTTGATTTTTGTAGACATATATACAATCAGACCATTGGGGATTTTGTTTTTTTTCTAATTGTGCTATATCAATGATTTCTTTGTAATACGCAATCGGCAAATCATAAAAACATAACTTGTTATATTTTTGACAAGCTTTAAAGATATCTAAAGCTCCATGAGCATAACAATATGCTCCTAGAATTTCTTCATTTTTAGAAATAATAAAATTGCTAATTTTTTATTGAGTTGGATATTAATATTGCCGCTAGTAATATTAATATGTAATTTTTGAGGAATTTTTGATAAGCGTAGTAGTTCTTTCCATGGGTAACAATATGTTCTGCTTTTAATATTTTCATCATACTCTCTTCTTAAAAATTTTTTTAATCCAACTAGAGGGAGTATTTTGTATAAAAATGTATGTGGAAAAACAGCTATTGTTGTATGAAAACTATGTAATTTATTATGAGTTGATAGTGCGGAAAGAACTCCTCTGACATTTTGATTTCCAAAGGGATGATATAAAAGTATTCTTTTCATGTTGAGCTTTATATTGGATTAGTTTCTTGTTTATGCTTTTTTTTCGTGTCCCATATTTTAGTGTTATTAGAGAAAAGGAAACTGCTATAATTGTAAAGCCTAATGGCACAGTACCACCTAAATTACCTTGTGGTAATAAAAAAAGAGTATTAGGCAGAAAAATGAATGGTAGTATATTTTTTTTTAAAACAATACGTTGAATTGTTGTTATTGTTATTTTGAAACAAAGTATAATTCTAATAAGAATAAAAATCGTTCCTAAAATAAATCCTGATTCATAAATAATCCTAGTCCATTCTTCATCTGTTATTATGTTATGTCCAATAATTTTAATTCCTACTCTAGTCATACTGCCTATCCCATATCCAAAAGTAGGAGAGTCTATTGTCCATGCTCTAATTAAAGCACCAAAATACCGATTGCCAATTGTACCGCTTAAAACATTGCCTTCACTATGTTGAGCACTTTCAAATCTAGCAGCAAATACATTTATAAAGAGTTGAATAGATTCAAATTGCGTGAGTATAGGAATCAGGAGGCAAATTGGAATTATAAATTTAAAGATTGAATTTGTATTTTTGTGTGTAATAAAAAGTCCAATAATGAGGAAAATAAAAATAGCTACAGTTTGAAATAAAAGTGTACGAGAAATGGATAAAGGAATTGTAATGAGAAACATTATCATGGCAACATATAATACATACTTATTTATTGTTGCATATATTTGAGCTCTTTTATCAAAAAAATAAGTCATTAAAAATGTGCAAACGAAAGTTTGAAAACATACGAAACCTTGTGTAAAAGAAAATATTCCAGAGGGTCTAAAATATCCTAAAGCACCTCCAAAACCAGATCCTTCCATATTGTTTCCAATACCCCTATTTACCCACGCTGTTTGTGGTGAATAGAATTGAAGTATAACTAAAACTGTCATAGGTATTGAGATATAGATACAATATCTGGCAATATTATATAAATCTTTGATTGTAAGTATCTTGCTAATTACAAAAATACAAGGAATATATAACATAAATATACGTGCACCAAACATACAAACTAAAAGGTTTGCATTAGGGAATGTTAACGAAATCAGTAAAGCTATAAAACTGATAAAAAAAGAGATTTTTGCAATAGGGTGGTTTATCAATCCTTTTTTTAAGCCTTGGATGACAAGAAGTAGGGCAAAAGGGTCTCTTATTATTAATAAAGGGGTCGCTAATGAAGGAAAAATCCATTTTCTAATAGCTCCTTCGAAGAGAAGTAAAAAAAGAAATATATAAATTATGTTTTTTTCCAATATATATTGCTTATGTATTATTTGTGCATTTTGCATATTTTGGTGTTATAATGACTGGTTATTATTTTATTTATCGTAATTTTTTCCTGTTTATTAAGTCCACAAATATAAATTATGATTAAAAGCGATATACTATTACATAATAGTATAAAAACTAGTCCCCATAAACTATGTGGCGTCAAATATGAAATACTATAACAGATGATACACGAAAAACATGCTACATATATACACGGTAATATTATTTGATGTAGGATTTCACGAATGTTAATTATGCAAACTTTTGATGCTAAATAAGTACGTAAGCAACAAGTTAGTATATCAAAAAAAACGATACATACAATCATATAAATAGGATTTTCTGTTATGTTACAAATAAAATAACTAACAGGTAATACCAGTATATAAAAACTATCTGGAATAATCATGAATTTAGCGATTTTATTAGTTGCTAGAACTGCTGCTCTTATAGGTTCAAAAGCTGCATAGGTTAAGCTGATAAATACTATGCATTGGGCAAATGCTACTGTATATTCTGGAACTTCTCCTAGCCAAAGCTTCATGATGTATTCTGTACGAAACAGGAAAGGAATCATAATAAAATAAATTAGAAAAACTTCCATTTTGCTACCTGTGTAAATTAATTTTTTATGCGCTTCCATTTCTCCACTGGCATATGTTTTTGTTATTTGTGGAGAAATTGCTTTTAATAAATTAAGTGCAAATGATAAAATTGAATTTTTGAGTTGTAAAGCAATGACATATACGGCATTAATTGTAACTCCGAAAGTCCAATTAATAACAAAAGTAATCCCTTGAGTGGAAATCATTTGCAATATACTGGAAGAGGTTGATATGCCTGCAAATTTGCTAATTGATTTTAATAGTTCTGGATCTATTTTCCAATGATAATGTGTTTCTTTGAAATGGGAATGGCAGTATAATTGATAGATGATTCTTATTAAAATACTAATACCTGCCATCATAATGCCGTACATTAATAATCTTTCGTTTGAAATGAAGGAAAGACAATATGCTGCACTGCAATTTAATATAACCTGTAAAATGGAAATAAAGGCAAAAGCATCCATTTTTTCGTGTGCTATGATTAAAGCATTGTATGGGATGCTAATCATATTTATAATACAGGTTAATGTTGATAGCTGAAAAACCCAAAATGCAGCTTGCATACTTGAAGTAGGAATATTTATTTTATGATAAAGTACCCAGACTCCTATAATCTCTAGTAAAAGTAGTACGCAGAAAGCTAAAATAAAGATAACATTTAAAGATGAACAAAAAACATTGTTCATATTACCTTTCTGACTGCCCAATTCATAGGTAAGGAAACGTTGTACAGCACTAGTTATGCCACTTGTAAATATAGTAAACATACCTACTATACTACCTACTACCCCGTAAACTCCCATATCTTCTACACCTAGATTATTTAATACCAACCGTGTGGCATATAGATTTAACCACATGGTAAATAACATTCGTAAATAGAGTAGTAGCGAATTTTTTAGAATTCTATTTTTATTGAAGTTCTTAGGCATAGTTTCTAACAATGGCGTTTTTTTCGAGTCTTTTTATATATGTCATAATCACCACCTAATAATGATTCTACAATCAAATTAGAGTGTACACATTTTCGCTTTTTTAATTCTTTTGCTGGATTACCTCCCACTACTGACATGGGGTCTGTATTTTTTTTTTTTTGACTACGCTTCCACTACCAATAACACTGCCATAACTTATGTCACGGCAACTAGGTAATATAAGGACATTTGTAGGGATCCAAACATAATCTTCAATAGTAATGCCATAGTTTTTTAGATTCCAATCGGGGGAGTCTATATTATGTGATGTTGTAATAATTTCTGTTCCTGCTCCAATAATGACATGGCTTCCTATTGTTACAGAAGAGCGTATGTCTATTTTATTTGTTTGAATGGAACTGTGATTTCCTATTGTTAAATTGGAATTGGCTCTTTTGGCTAAGCTTATAGGCATAATAACACCTTCTCCGATGGTCGCTCCACGCTTACGTGCAATTCTTCTTGCTCGTGCATATTTGAAGTTTTGTTTCCAACGAACAATAAGACCTATAAAGTAACGTAACAGGCTACGATCTTGAACATTCTTTTCATATAATGTACGATTGTCTAACATATTGTTTTGTGTGTTATTTGTTTATTTGGGGCTTTCTGATATCATTCTTTATACCCAAAATCCAAACTCTCTTTTTTCATTTTGACGACTTCAATGGAAGGATCTAGTGTTTGAATCAACTTTTTTGGTAGAAGTTGAATTCTGATGCTTTTAGTTTATATCCCAAAAATATTCGTTTTATTTTTATGGATAGTACTTCTCTGTCTTTGGCGGTTTTAATATAACGCACTTCTTCCTCATAATTCCATTGTATAGATTTTATTTTGAGGATATCTGATAAACTAGAAGTGTCCGCAATTTTAAATGATGAGGATTGATATTTCACTTCTATGCGCTCCCAGTTTTTTGCTGTTATTTCTATTTCTATGCAGCATCCTTTATGCTCTTCTGCATAGTGAGTCCACATGATACCAATATCATTTCTTTTAGAGAGAGAGCAAATATACGTTTTTTGTTTTTGATCTTTTAAGTCCTCTATGATCTCATGCGGTATCTTATAATTATATCTGAAACTACCTTCCATGGGATCATTCAGTTCGGTGTATAGGGCACCATAAAGTTTTTTGTTCAGAATAATTTCTAAGAAGCGTTTGAGGTTGCTTAGTCCTCGATATTTATAAAGTACTTCTTTTTTCATTGTCTTTTTTTAATGAGGGTTATAAATACTCTATTAATAGTATCCTTTTTCTTTCATTTTTTCGAGAAAATCACTATTTTTTAATAACAATAAAAGCTTAACAACTAACGATATGAACTAGAAAATTTCTTCCAATTAAATTTCTCTTTACGGCATGGAAAAATTCCCGTTTACCAACGAATGAATCTTGTTTAACACTAACCATTTCTTATAGAATTCTATACTTCAGACCAAAGATAGGATATGAGTCTTATTCTCTTATCACTATTACGGATTAAAAGATTGCTTTCTTTATAAAATTGGTAGACGACAGAGAAAATCTCATTCAGCATTCAGCATGAATGTAAACTTCCAATTTTAGGGTAGCCCCTTTTAGACGGGCGCCAGTCGGCACCCGTCTAAAAAAGAATCCACAAATTTAACGATTATTATTTGCATATTGTCATGGGAAGAAGGTTTTCGTAATCCGTTCTTCCCTTCTTTAATTCTCTTAGCAGCTTGCAGAAGTAATTCCTGAAGGAGACTCCTGCCTGTTTGCAGGTTTCTATAAAGGTATTATAGATTGCGGAGTTCTGTATTCCTTTCACGCTTCCGAAGAACAGGCTGTTCTTTCGTTGGACAGTGATTGGTCTTATCGCTCTTTCTGCTGTCATATTGTCTATGGAGTATTCTCCGTCATTTCTGTAGGAGAAGATCTGATTCCAGAAGTTCTTCAGATAGTTAAGGGCCTTGCTCATAAGTTCGCTTCGGCTCTCATCCGGATTTGCCAGCAAATCATAAAGCTCCGTCCTTAACTTCTCGATGATTTCCGTCGTTTCCTTACCGTTCCTTCTGCTGTAAATCTCGTCCGCAGTAAGTTTTTCCCGACGGTAAGTCTCTTCCATGCCGTATAGCTTTGCTATCAGCTCAAGGAAGATTCTTGCCTGCAGACTTCCCTGGTCGTAGGCGTACTTGAACTTGGCTCTTGCATGAGCCAGACAGCAGAGATGCTCTATATCCATAAGTTCATTGTCTAGATACATATATACGTTGTAACCGTCACTCTGCAGTGATTTGATTTTTGCATCACCAAGGAACTCCTTCAACACATTTCTGTTCCTGCCTCCATGTTTCTGTACACCTTCATCATCCGTTGTATCCTCGTAGAAGAAGATGACTATACGCGCTTTTCTGTTTACCAGACACCACATATAGGTCTTTCGTTTCTTATTGTATGCGTGATAGCGGAGCCATGTCTCGTCCACATTCACGTTGGCACCGTCCTGAAGGGCAATCTTCTTGAGGGCAGGTATCAGCTTATTGAGCTGCATGGCACCTTTGTCGGCCCAGTTCAGCAGGTTCTGCACAGAGGTGTTCCAGTCCATATCCGACAGACGGTTCTTCGCCTCCCTGTATGCCGGTGTTGACATCTGGAAGCGGTTAAACATCAGATACGAGAGCATGTTTGCCGTAATGCTTGTACCCGGTACTATCTCGTCATAAAGGCTTGCCCGGACGTCATCCTTCATAGGAAGGAACATGCTTTCAATCCTGCCGTCGGCATGCTTCACCTTAAGTACCTCAAAGTGATGTTCCTCAATATGGCTCACAATGCTTCTTATTTTACGGTAGCTTGACGATATTACAACAGAATCCTCAGGAAGCATTGTATAATCAGACCTGTGTATAATCGGTGTACCTACACAAGTCTTATTGTATGTCATTCCTTTCCTGTATGGTCTTTCCTTGGAAAGGGAAGCCTTCGAGACTATCCTGCGTGTCGCATGATGCGGAAGAGTCCGGCTGTGGGACCTCGCTTGGTGGAGCAGTAGGAGTACCGTCAAAATCATCCTTGTCATCATGCTTCCCTTTTACGACCCTTTTACGGTCAATACCTTTGAGACTTTTGGAAGAGGCATAGGTCTGGGTATTCATAATGGAAAGACGTTCTAAAAGGGCATTATACTTTTTCTCAAGTTTTTTATACTCCTTATCGCGGAGCTTGTATTCAAGGACAACCTTGTCAGCCTTGCTGTTTGCCTTAAGCAGGGCATTTGTAAGGGAGTCTATTTTCTTATTGGACTCCTTCAGGTCTTTTCCTATTTCATCAAGCCGTGCTATCATTTCGTCAAGCTGCTTGCTCTTGCTCTGATTCTCCTCAAACAGGAACAGGGCGAACCTCTTTATCTGCTCATTATCCATACCTTCAAGGGGTGTATGCTCCTTTTCGGGTCTGTTCATCATCTCTTCAAGATGCTTCTGTCTGAGTATGTGTTCTATAAGTTCCTCTGTTTCCATGTTCTCTAAATTTTATGTAAAGATACTCATTTTCAGTGAGATACGCAAATATTTAGAGAGCTTTTATTGCTGATATTCAGAGTTTTATCATTAAATTCTTATGCTCGTTATTACCGGAGTTTCAAGTATCGTGACCAGGTCTTTCCAGTCTATCTTATACACTGTCACGTCATCCTTGCGCTCTATCCTCATGAACCTGTGAGCCCTTTATGAAGGACTTCTCATGAAGATAATAGGCATTGCGCTCATAGTGTATCATGCGAACCTTGCGCTGGTCTTTAGACATGAACATGTAAACATCACCATTCAATGGATCACGGTGGTATCGACCTCGGATTATCTCGCATATACGCTGAGCCTTGCATCTCATATCGTGAAGCTCAGGAAGGTAGTAGAAGTTGTGAAGACCGTTGATGCTCAGCATAAGCCCTCCAGTTTCTCTACCAGTGTTTTCAGCCCCTGATAGTCTAAGCCTTTCTTCTGTATGCACAAGCCCTCACGAGTTCTTATCGTCACCATAATGCTTCCTTTATGGGGAGTTGTACGTTTGAGCTTGTCTTTAGCAACCTCCTGCCGTTCTTCATTGCCTGTCCGAATCAGCTCTTCCGGAATTCCTTCAACTTCTACAGGTACAACCTTTTTCTGTGTCTTCTTGAACCAGTCATAGAATGCCGTGTATGGAATATTGTTACCAATGCAGAACGAGTTGATGGAAACTCCATTGGGCTCACCCTCGGTTTTGTAGAGGAACCACAGTCTTTCAAAATCTTTTTCGCTAAACATAATCTTTCAAGTTTTAAGTTTAGCACGAAGGTATGGGAAAGAAACATGCTAGTCAATACGCCAATTTTGGAAGCTTACAGCATGAATTTCCTGAGCGTTTGTTTCTTCTCGATAATTTCGTTTCGAAGTTTGTGTTCCGAAAAAAATATCAGGAAAGAAAAGAGTAGCCTGTATCACGGTTTAAGCGTGTCTGTTATTGTTGAAGACACTTTTCAATTTACTGTAAATGCTAAATATAATATCTGTTTTGGAAAACAGTTCATTCAAAATGGCGGCAACATCTGTTTCAAGCAAGGGATAATCGTGTGAGATCTCATTTCTCAATTCACGTATATAAGTCCATTCATCAGCACTTGGAATAATAAGATAACGTTCCAGACGGTTCAGAATGTCACGCATAGGAAGTGCGGTGATGTCTTCATCCAGATATTCCAATATATATCGGAATATTTTTGCTCCCATGGAATCCTGCAATTTGGAAAAGCGAAATATGAATTGGTCTATGCAGCGGACTTGTTCTGTTGTCAGGTTGGAATAACAATCCGCAGACATGGGAATATTGACCCCTAACCCTTCGAGAGCTTCATTTATACGAAGGATATGCTTGTCGCATACATCAAATTCCCGTTCCAGGCGTTCTGTTATCTCTTTTTTCTTTTCTGTCATATCAGTTGTATTCCGTTTTTCAAGGCTTCCTGTACTACCGGTGAATCCTCATGGTCACCGATGACGTCAATCTTTTGGTCGCCCAAATGCAGTTTCAAGCGTGCGGTCATGCGGATGCGTGCCAATACCCCCTTCTTTTCTCCCGTGCTGCGGACTAATAAATCAATATCTCCTCCGCGCTTTTCGTCATTCAGACGGGAACCGAAGAGATATACCTGCACTGTTTCACCATAAATATCTTTAGCTATTGGATGATGGTCTGTATTTCTTTAGATTGCAAACGCATGCCTTTATTCTCCTTTCTTACCGCAAAGCTACAAATTCCCCTCCACATTTCCTAGCGTCCGCCATCCTTATTTCATCTTCTCCACAAACCCCACCGGCATATCAACCCCAGCACATCCCAGCAAATCCAGTCTTACCACCACTTTCGCTTTTCCATCCACTTCCACCAGTTCTCCTTCCAGACCCTTTAGCGGACCTTTGACCACCCGTATCAATTCTCCCGGAGCCAATGGCGCGGTACACATCTCCACCGCCTCGTCCGAATAATCCAGCATAAATTTGAACCGTTCCATCTGTTCGTCCGGAATCACCGCCGGAGTATGTTCGCCGTGCAGCACCATATACCGGCTGATGGCCGACAACGTGAGCACCTGTGAACGTTCCGCCGCATCTACATGGACAAAAATCATCATGGGGATAACCACCCGTTTTATTTTCTTTTTCCGGTAAGTCCATTGGCGGATTTCTTCTTGTACAGGCAGGAAGTTCTCTATGTTCATTGCGGTCAGCCGTTCGGCCGTCTTCTTTTCGTGGTGAAGGCGGACATACGCCACTAGCCATTTTTTCATATTCGGAGGAAGGAAAAGTAATGTTAGATGTTCTAAAAAATGAAAGAAATGATGCCTCTTGAGCACGCTACGCTGTTACCTGTGTCATTCCCAGGTAAGCTTGTCGTTAAATTCTGATGCAAATATAGACATTTTTTTACGATAACAAGCTATTTGTTCGCAAAAAATGAAAAAATTAACAAGAATGACGTATTTATTTATACTTTTGTGCTTTTTATATTTTAAATGATATTAACATTGTGGAAAAATCAAGATTTATAAGAAAAATAGTGGCAGATTGAGCTTCCTTCAAGAGTTGGAAAAAATCATGGCCGGATATCGCCTGTCCGGTGAAGGCTACACTGATGAGGAAATGAGAGTTCTGAAGCGCATGTGCAAAAGTATGTTGGCTGATATAGACGAGTTTCTGCGGAAAAAGGAGGAAAAGAAGAAGAAAGAACGGAAAGAGAAGAAAAAGAGGAAAGAAAGGAAATAAGGAGCAAAATGTGAAAAGACATTAAAAGGAAGTCTCCCGGTTATTTGTACACTTGTATCATAAATAGGTATTGTAAATCAGTGCTTTACGTTGGGTAAGTGTACAATTTTAACTTTTGATTGTATGGGTTTGCAATATACTTTTGCTTTCATGGTGGAGGGAAATGCCCTCCTTTTGATAATTTAAATTCATACATGAATGGTTTATACCGATTTATGCTCTTTCTATTTCTCGGTGTTTGATGAACATGCCGTGGATATGACATTGAAAGAGTTTGTGAAACTTCTGCGTGGCGAACGCTGGAAGGTGCAAGTAGAAGAGTATCAGCGCCTGAAGGCTTCGGGCAGGGAGACAGAGGCCAAGAAGTTAAAGAGAAAACTGGCCGCGCTGGTGATAGCCGGGCGTTTGCGATGGGAGCCATGCCGAAACCAATCTGAAGCAGTGGAGCGGGGACGCCATGCTGGATGTGGATAAATGTAACGGCCGTGTGTCTGAGTTCTTGCAGGTATTGAAGGACACTCCTTGGGTGAAGGCGGCATGGCGCAGCGTTTCGTACGACGGGCTGAAACTGGTGGTGCGTGTGGAAGCGGAGAGTGTGGACGAGTATCGTATGGCATACGCATTGGTGGCATGGCACGTGGCGCAGCTTGCCTTTCCCTGTGACATGAGTTGCAAGAATCCCACCCGTCCTTGCTTTTGCATCGTATGATCCGGAGGCTTTTTTTCGTCCGGATACCGAAGTTTTTCCCTGGCGGCGCTTTGTGACGGAGCATCCCGACAGGGTGGGGGAGATTCTGGCGGAACTGAAAGTGAAGACCCCGGCAAGTGCGTCCAAACCTCCCGTTGCGGCTTCGGGCATGCTGCACACATTCTTCAACGAGTTCCTGGAGCAGAATCCCTTTGTGGATGGCAAAAAGAATGAGTTTTTGTTGAAGCTGGGACGTATCGCCCGCTATAAAGGAGTGGGCGAGGAAGAGTTGCTACGGCTGAAAACGCTGGCGGTGGAAAGGCTGGCGGGTATGGGGTGTGCCGCCGGGGATATACCTCCGCGCATAGACTCCGGATACCGGTATGCCGACATGAACAAGGGGCCCGAAACACCTGCTTCCAGGGCTCACAAGGCTCAGGGCTCACCTATGCGGTATTCTGAGCCCAATGAGGGGGAGGAAGAGGCTGAGTTAGAGAAACTTGAGGCTGACAAGTTGCGTCGTGAAGTTCCGTGTCTTCCGGATGAACTGTTCGACCGTTTGCCCGACTTTTTGAAGCGTGGGTTGACGCACGTCCGCAACAAGCGCGAGAGGGATATTCTGTTGCTCTCCATGATTACCAACATCAGCGGTTGTCTGCCGGGGGTGAGGATGAATTATGGAGGAATGGTTTATTCCGCCGATCTCTATCTGGTGGCTTTGGCCGGTTCGGGCAGAGGAAAGGGGGTGATGCAGCTGGCGGCAATTCTGCCCGCAGCCATTCAGGAGTATTACGATGAATTGAACAGGAAGGATGAGCGTGAGTACCGGCAGAAGCTACTGAAGTGGAATCTGGAGGAACGGCTTGCCGCTCAGGAAAAAGAGGGTTCCCGATTTGGACCAATGCCCGGAGATGCCGGTGGAACGCATCCTGAAGGTGGCTCCCAATATTTCAAAAGCCAGTTGATACTGGCTTTGGAGGCGGGTGGAGCGGTCGGCTTGGTGATGAATGCCTCCGAGCTGGACATGATAAGTTCTGCCATGCACCAGGGAGTATGGAAAACATGATGATGTGATGCGTGCCGCTTCCCAGCACGAGGAGGTGTCTTCTTATTTCAAGACGGATCACCGGCTTGTTGTTGTGAGTGACCCTCATCTGGCATTATGCGCTTCGGGTACTCCCGCCCAGTTGCATAAATTTATTTCTTCGCTGGAGAATGGAATGTACAGCCGTGTGGCTTTCTATGTGGGACAGGCCCCCTGGGAGTATAAGTCGGCAAATCCCCGGCAAGGCCCGGCTGGATATGCGCGCTTATTTCAAAGGGATGGGCGAGGAGCTGCTGCGTATGTTTATCTTTCTCTCCGGATCGCCTACCGAGGTGGTTTTCACCGAGGAACAATGGAAAGAGCATACGGAGCGTTTCAGAACGTATCTGCGTGAGGTAGTGGCGGAAGATGATGATTCTCCGGGTGGCCATTGTGCTGCGCCACGGACTGATGATGTCTCGTATTGCCATGGTGCTGACTGCATTGCGTAAGTGTGAGCCGCAATGGAATACATCGGAGTGGGAGTGTTCGGATGAGGATTTCCATACGGCGATGCAGATAGTGGATGTGTTGCTGGAACACAGTTTGCTGCTTTCCACTTCCATGGATGATACTGCCGGAAGAATCAGGCCGGTAAAGGCTTTTTCAAACTGCGTCCTGTCTTGAAAAAAAAAAAAATGCCGTGCGAGTTCACCTATTCGGAGCTGATGGCGGCTGCCAATGAAGCCGGGTTGCCTACAGCATCCGTGAAACGTTATTTGTTGCGTTTGGTGTATTATCAAATCGTTGAGAAAGAGGATGGTAAGTATAGAAAGACCGGCAAGTCTTGGCTCAGAAAACCGCCTAAGTGAGCCCTGAGCCTTGTGAGCCTTAAATGCAGGTGAAAAAGATCCTGTTGTTTTCAAAAAACAACAGGATCTTTCCGGTAAAACAACAGGGGATTTTAAAAAAACAACAAGGTCTTTCGATGTAGACAACAGGTTCTTTGGGAAGCGTATGTCCTAAGGTTCTCCCAGAGATGCCTCACTATGATTGCCACTTCATGCTTCAGAAAGCTGTGGCGGAATTTGTTGTAGCCCGCTTCGTTCAATTCTTCCTGTAGCAGCATGTTTCTCCGCATCCAGCGATACAGGGTTTGCAGGGCTGCCGCGGCAGTTCGCCCCGGGCTGTATAGTTCTGCCAGTTCCGCTTTGTCATACGCTCTGATAATGAATGCTTTTTCTTCTTGGTTCATGTTCTTTTATCGTTTTGATTATAGGGTAAAGATACGCAAAATGTCCTTGTTTTCCTACTCTCTCTGTAAGTTATTCTCGACATTTCCCGACAATCTCCTACACTTCTCTACAAATGTCTACACGGGGCTTCCGCTTCATCGTATCTTTGTAGTGTAATCAAAAGTCAATCATAGCCGGCTTAGTGGTTAACGGTTGATTGCCAGTGTGTTTCTTAATTTGCAAGTTTTAATTTTTAATTTGAAAAAGTATGGGAAGAACAGTTTCTTATTCGGTGGTAAAGCGTAATAATCCGCTTGATCAGGATGCAGTGCCTAAGTTTTATGCACAAGCTCAGGCCAATGGCCATGTAGAGATTCGCGAAATGGCGGATCGTATTCAGAAAACCTGTACGGTGACGCGTGCGGATGTTATGGCTGTGCTTGTTGCCTTGGAGGATGTGATTATGGAGGCTCTGGAAGGGGGCGAGATTGTAAGGCTTGCCGATCTGGGCACTTTCCAGATAGGTCTGAGCGGAAGAGGTGCGGAAACGGAGGATACGTATGATGTGTCGATGATTAGAAAAGCGCGTATCAATTTCCGTCCGGGTATTGCGCTAAGCGGTATTCTGGCAGCACTGAAATATACGAAAGTGGATAAATTGCCGGTGAAAACGAAGGGGGAGCAAAAGCCTGCTTAAGTAGGTGGCGGACAAGTGTTTAATTAAAAAAAACTGTAGAATGAAAGGTAAATCTGTCTGGAGCACTATTTTGAAAGTGGTGATTGCAGTAGCTACGGCTATTGCGGGTGTAGTAGGAATCAGCTCGTGCATAGGGGGATGAGAGTGATTAATCTGATTGTTGTCCACTGTTCCGCCACAAAGGCGGACAGGGACTTTACCGAACAGGATTTGAGGTGTGCCACCGCAGGCGTGGAATGAACGGACCCGATATCATTTTTATATCCGCAAGAACGGGGATATAAAAACAACCCGTCCCATAGAGAAAATCGGGGCGCATGCGCGTGGGTATAATGCGCAGAGTATCGGGATATGCTATGAGGGGGGAATCAGCGAGCGGGGCAGGCCGGAGGATACGCGGACGGTGTGGCAGAAACATTCGTTGCGTGTACTGGTCAGGACGTTGCTGGTGGATTATCCCGGTTGCAAGGTTTGCGGTCATCGGGATTTAAGTCCGGATTTGAACGGAAATGGCGAGATAGAGCCTGAGGAATGGGTGAAACAGTGTCCCTGTTTTGATGTTTCGAAAGGAAAAAATATAGTAAATAATATTTATATATTAAAACGTAATAAGACTAATTCTCTTCTGAATTTGTTAAAATATTAACACATTGAAAGAGAATTAGTCTTATGTTATTATGTAATTACTTTTGAAATTACTTTTTATTTACATTTTCAGTACCATATCCATAGCCGTAACCGTATTTTTTACCGTATCCGTAATACTTGCCATACTTGCCGTATCCATAGTAATATCCGTACTTCTTTTTCTTCATGTCCAGTCCGTTGATAAGGGTACATAGGTTGGGCAGTTTTTTCTGTTCGCTCAGTTCGTTGATTAAAGTATAATCTGCCTTGTGGGTGTAGTCTGCCCGGCACACATAGATGCTGGCGTTGGCTACGCGCGCGAAATCAGCAGGGTATCGGTCACCATGCCGATGGGGGCGGTATCCAGAATGATATAGTCAAAATGCTTTTTCAGTATGTCGATAGCCTGAGACAAAGATTCACGTGCCACCAGCTCGGTCGGGTTGGGAGGAATAGGCCCTCCGGGCAGAATGGACAAGTTGGCATTGATGCGTGAAACTTGTACCAGCGACATCAGGTCGGTATGTTCCGGGTTGGCGAGGAACTGGCTGATGCCTTGTTCCCTGTGTGATAAGTTGAAAGCTTTGTTCAGACTCGGCTTGCGGATGTCAAGCCCCACAATCACGATTTTCTTTCCTAATAAAGCCAGACTGACAGCCAGATTGGAAGCGATAAAGGTTTTGCCTTCTCCTGTGGTGGTGGAGGTAACCAATATGACTTTCTCGTCGCTCCTCATCATATAAAGTACATTGGTGCGTACATTACGGAAGGTTTCGGCCATCAGGTCGTTTTGGTTTTCGTGTACTACAATGCTTTCTTCTTTTCCTTTATCTTCCGACAGGGGTACATCGCCCACAATGGGAAGGGAGGTGATTTTTTCCACATCGGCGCGGCCCTCTATCTTGTATTTTAAGAGTTCGATGATATAGATGACAACTACCGGCAGGGCGATTCCCAGAATCAGTGCTACCAGATAAATCATCTTCCCTTTGGGAGATACGGGGATGGCGTCTGCCAGTGCTTCGTCCACCATGCGGGCGTTGTTGGCGGTAGATGCCAGAGTGATGGCGTTTTCTTCACGCTTTTGCAGCAGCATCAGGTAAAGGCCGGCTTTGATTTCCTGCTGGCGCGAGATGCTGACCAGCTGGCGTTCCTGTCCCGGAGCATTGGTGATGCGTCCGGCGTATTTGCCTGCCTGACGTTCCAGATCCGCCTGGGTGATGGCCAAACCTCTTTGTACGCTGTTGATGGTGGTCAGCACATTGCTGCGCATGGCGCGGATGCTGGCATCCAGATTGACTACCACCGGGTTGTTTTCCTGAGAGGAACGGAGCAGGCGCTTGCGTTCCAGCAGCATCTCGTTGTAGCGGTTGATCAGCTCGGCAAGACCGGTATCTGTCAGGCCCACATTGACCGGAAGTACTTCGTAGGCATGATCCGGATTGTTGGCATAGCCGGCCAGGAATTGTACCAGCCGGAGCTGGGTGCTGTTTTCGGCACGTTTCTTTTCGTATTCCGAGTTTTCACTCAATGCCAGTTGGGCGTCGCTTTTCAAGTCGGTAAGCCCGGCATCGCGCTTGAAGGTTTCCAGTTCCTGTTCCGTGGTTCCCAGTTCGCCGTTTGATGATTTTGATACGTTCATCAATAAATTCCGCGGTCTTGGTAGCCACTTCGTTTTTGTCATCGTTGGCATCCCGGTTGTAGACTTCCACCAGCTTGTTGATGAAATCCATGCCGCGCTGCGTATGCGTGCTCTTGACAGAGATCTGTGCGATAGTGGTGGATTTGGAAGTAGGCTCTATGCTCAATGCTCCCCGGTAGGCGTTTGCCACACTGCGGGGGGAAGAAACCGTAGCCATGATTTCCTGCGTGCTTTGGACGGTTGTGGAATCTTTAGGGGTAAAGCTGAACGTGCCCGACGGGGTGGTCAGCAAGGCGGGCAGCTTGTCGAACTGCTTGTTGTATTCCTCTTCTCCTATCCGGAGTTTCACATTCAGCTTGTTGCCCGGCTGCAAGGTCAGGTGAAGACGCGCGGGGGCGGGCAGTTTCTGGGCTTCTTCGGGGGTAATCCATACTTTCACAGGGGAACTTTTGTAAAGTTCGATATCATGGAAACTGCTCTTCGTGGCATAGCTGATGTAAAGATCCAGTTCTTCCACCACTTTTTTGATAAGCGTGCGCGATTGCAGGATTTCCACTTCATTGTCAAAGTTGTTGATGGAGGAATAGAAGCCCAGGTCTTCCAGGTCGCCCATGCCGCTGCTTGCTTTGCTGTTCTTGTCATTGTCCTTGATGATGACGGATGCCGAGATGTTGTACACCGGTGGGGTGCAACACAAATAATAGAAGGGGCTCCCGCCATGCACAGCAGGGTACATGCCAGAAACCAGGGCCAGTGGATGGCGTATTTGAAAAGAATCGCTTTGAAATCGGTCTTTTCTTCTTTTTCTTCCAGATAAAGGTCGTCGTATAAGTCTTCTTTCATAATTCTGTTTATTTGGCAATGGTTACTATCAGGCTGGCCAGTGCGACCAGAGTTCCTACTACCGAGAACCAGATGGTGGTGCTGTTGCTGATACTTGCGTTCTTGGCTTTGGTCTTATTGGGGGTGACATACACACCACATCGTTCTGCTGGAGGTAGTAGTAAGGAGATACGATGATGTCGGCATCGTTCAGGTTCAGCGGAATCACCTGGCGGTTGCCTTGCGCATCTTCACGGATCAGTTTCACTTTGTCGCGTTGTCCGTATACGGTCATGTCTCCCGCCATGGCGAGCGCTTCCATGATGTTTACTTTTTCATTGGTGATGGTGAATGTGCCGGGGTGTGCTACTTCTCCCATCACGGAGATTTTGTAGTTTGCCATGCGTACATTCACAATGGGGTTTTCCTTGATATAGGTTTTCAGTTTTTCCTTTATCATGTTTTCCGCCTGGCTTTTGGTGAGACCGCCGATGTGCAGTGTGCCCAAGACCGGGAAATCAATGTTCCCGTTATTGTCTACCAGATATTGTTGCAGGGATGGTTGGCTGGTAAGGCTTTTGCTGTTTGCCGTGATGGGGGTGGCTACCGTCAGGTTAAAAGGAATGGCGGCATCGGGATCACTGGTGTTCACCGTGATGGTCAGCAAATCTTTGGGCATGATGTGTGCATCATACAGGGGTGTTTGGACATTTGCCATGTTCAGGTACTCGGACCCTTGCAGGTAGGGTACCTTTTTGTAGGCGCTGCAACTGCATAGCAGCAGGGAAGCCAGCGCGAATAGGGTAAATTTCAATCTTCTCATTTTTTGGCTCTCTGTTATTTAAAATTTTCAGTTTTCAGGTCTTGTTCTAATAAGCTTGCTTGTCTTTGTGCAGCACGTTTGCCACGGTTTTGTACATAATATAAAGGTCGAGCAGGAAAGACCAGTGCTCCATGTACCATATATCGGCTTTCACACGTCCTTCCATGTCTTCCAGTTCGCGGGTTTCGCCACGGAAACCGGTCACCTGCGCCCATCCCGTGATACCGGGCTTGATGAAATGGCGGACCATGTATTTATTGATTATCTTGGAATATTCTTCCGTGTGTTTCAACATGTGGGGGCGTGGCCCTACAATGGACATATCTCCCAGCAATACATTGATGAATTGCGGAAGTTCGTCAATATTGGTCCGGCGCATGAAATCGCCGAATTTGGTTTTTCTGGGATCGTTGAGGGTGGCCTGTAAGGTGTCCGATTCCTTGTTTACTTTCATGGAACGGAATTTATAACACCAGAATTCCTTGTTGTTCAATCCGTTACGTTTCTGACGGAAGAATATGGGACCCGAAGAAGTGATTTTGATGGTCACTCCTACAATAAGGAATATAATGGGGAATAATGTGCATAAAAAGAGCAGCGAGAAGATTACATCGAATATGCGTTTCAACAGTCTGTTCTCTATTTTCCCCAAGGGTTCCTTGCGGATGCTGAGGATGGGTACGCTGCCTATCATTTCAAAGTGCATGCGGTGACGCAGGTAGTTGCGCACATTGGGCACGCTGTAGAAATGTATCAGGTTGTTCTCGCAATAGTTGATGACCGGCACGATCTGTTCGCTCAATGCCGAGGGCAGGCAGCAGTAAAGCTGGTTCACCTTGTGCTGTGCCAGGTAGTCAATGGCTTGCTCCGGTTTTCCCAGATAGGTACAGCTGGCGGGGAACTTGGCATTGGGGGTGGTGTCGAAGTAGCCCAGTACCCGGTAGCCGGTAGTGGCATCGGAGGTCATTTCATGGTACAGCTCGGCTATATTTTCGGTGCTTCCCAAATAGAGGACCGTACGGAAATTTCCTCCATGGCTTCTGTATAGCTGTATGCAGAAACGGAAAAGCAGGCGATAGACAGTGATACAGAGGATGAGCAGAATGAAATAATAGATAAAAAAGCGTTTGGAATATATCTCAAGTTCGGATAATACCATCAGTCCGGTCGATAAAAAAGAGAAATAGAACACGTTGCGGAGTACCCGGAATACAATTTGGTCGGCACGGGCTCCCCGACGATGCAGTATGACACCTCCTGAAATAGTGCATGCAAAATAACATACGCTGAACAGAGTTAGAATTTGGGGTAAAGTGCCGCTACAGGCTCTTTCCCCAAACAACTCGTTCCATATTGAATTAAATGAGATGAAAAGTACATTCAGAATGACTAAATCTCCTAGAATGACTGCTAATTTAAGTACTTTGTTAAATCTCTGGACTTGTATCATAGGTAAAACTTTTTATATGTCAGATCTATATGATGTTTTTTTCAACTATGTTTCAACTATGTCGCTTTTTTTCTTTTTTCTGCTCTTCTGTTACTTTGTAAGTAACAGAATTTATTCGGCAGCAAAAATAGACAATAAATCGATAGCAAACAAGAAACAACCCGCTTCTTTTTTTTAAAATTAATAAAAAAGACGGTCTAATAGATAAAAAGTAATAATAAAAAGAACATTTTTAATTATATAAAAAAGAGAAAATATAGTAACACACATCACGTTTTACACAGTCAACGCAATGCATTAAAATATTATATTTCAGAATATTATATCTTATCCGCTATAAAATAGTGAGATATAAATTATACAATATGTTTATTGATAAATTTTCTGTTACTTACAAAGTAACAGAATTAAAATGCCATGATATTCAACGTTTTATCTATTTATGCTCTTTTCTTTCCATTTTTTGAAACGTATAGAATTATTGCATCATTAGCTTTCTTTATCTCTTCATATTTGAAGTTTTTCAAATATGTTTCTGTAACTTTCACTGACGAATGTCCAAAAGCCTCACAGATTAGTTGTTCAGAGAAATTACAATATTTGGCAAGGGTGGCCCAGGTATGGCGCGTGGTGTATGAACTGACCTTGGTTATCACTCCACATCGTCTTGCCAGTCTGCCCAGGTTATAGTTCATGATCCGTAGCGCCTGCTGATACTCTATGTACAGCTCCTCTCCGGTTTTGGTGCCGCTCAGGATAGGGAAAAGATAGGGAGAGTTGCAGTCGGTATTCTGATATTGTCTGATCAGTTCCATTGCTGTTGGCGGAATATCCACTATCATTTGGCCGCCCGTTTTATGCCGGCGGTAAGAAAGTGTGTTACCTTTCAAGTCACTTTTGTGAAGAAAGGCCAGATCAACAAAAGGCATCCCGCGCAGTTGGAACATCAGGTTTGCCCAAACCCTGCATCGTACCAGGTCTTCCGGTAGTCTCTTCAGAGGAACTTCGTTCAGCAGCTTGTTTATCTCCTCCACTTCCAGCGCACGCTTGACATCGTTTTTCACTCCGGTATAGACGTGATTGAACAGGCGGGAGTTGCCGGTGGTTATTTTCTGGTCCACCGCTTTGTTGTAGGCGCCGCGCAGTGTCCGCATATAGGTGGAAACGGTGTTCCAGCTCAGCTGCTTGTCGCGCAGGTGGGTCTCAAATTCTTTCAGTGTGGCCCTGTTGAGCTGGTGGAAGTAAACAATCTTGCATCCGCAGAATTCGCAGAAAGCGTTCAAGGTACTTTGGTAGACGTGTGCCGTGCCATAACGTTTCTCGTCTTTCAGTTCTTCAATCGTTTTGTTCAT